>Ga0114933_10000813_pt1 | contig 36521 bp, 24 predicted proteins | sample 4SBtaG_FD_89691 | JGI IMG/M metagenome (GOLD analysis project Ga0114933, IMG submission 89691) | Deep subsurface microbial communities from Kolumbo volcano to uncover new lineages of life (NeLLi) - 4SBTROV12_W25 metaG | ecosystem: Environmental > Aquatic > Marine > Volcanic | place: Kolumbo... | reverse complement strand
AGGTGATTTTCGAATACGACTTTCAAGTATCGAGGCAACCGAAGTCACCAGAGAACTTGTGGCTGTAATGGCAGAGTATCCACAAAAAATCTGCCCGCATTTACACATCTGTTTGCAAAGTGGAAGCGATGAGATTCTTCGAAGTATGAAGCGACGCTGGAGTACCCGTACCTTTATCAATCGTTGCAAACTGGTACGCGAGAATCTTGATGGCCCCGCATTTACGACGGATGTCATTGTTGGTTTCCCCGGAGAGACCCAAGAGAATTTTCAGCAGACAATTGAGACCGTAAAGGAAGTCGGTTTCTCCAAGATTCACATTTTCCCATTTAGTGCCAGACGTGGAACACCTGCGGCTGATTTCCCGGATCAGTTGCCCAAGAAAGAAAAACAGGCTCGCGGGCGGGAACTCGCAAGCGTGGAACAACAGCTGCGCAGACAATACTTTGACCAGTTAGTCGGCAAGCACTTGCGTGTGTTAGTTGAATCGTCACTCACCAGTGAAAAAGCAATATCCTCTTCAGTGCCTTCGGTGACAGGCACTTCTTGTAGATATGCTCCTGTAGAACTACCAGGAGATGATGAGCTCGTGGGACAACTAGTGGATGTCGAGGTTCAGTACGCTACCGATGATCGAGTGGTTGCTGAGCGCGTGTTAACGGCTTCTGGCAAAGTTCGATGATACCGATTTACCCGGAACTGGAATGGGTTCCGGAGTAACGTCAAATGGAATTCCAGCGAGTCGTTTCGGTTGAACTGAGACCTGTGCAGCACCTGGGGTAAATTGCCTTTGAGCTTTGTAGGTGTTGATGATGCCCTGGATTCGTGGGTCTAGCTGAAGGTTACCGTTGAACTGACGAGTGCCGACGTTCTTAAAGGCACCAACGGTGACAATACTCGAAGTCCGGTCATGAAATTCATATGCTTCAATGTTTTGGGCTCGTAACGCCATAGTCAATTTGTGAGCATTTTCAGCAGCGACGACTAACTTATTTGAAAGTTTTTCCTCCGCATTGAATCCCTTTTGAATGTTGTATGAGACATTGCCGGTGAAATTTGCAACGCGCACGGTAAACCTTCCCGGGCTATCAAGTAATGAGAATTGCACATCTTCATTTAGCTGTTCAATAAATGGATCGACACCTTTTTGCTCGAAATAACTTGCGGGCAGAAGTGGGTTGCGAGTGAAGAAGGCTTTGCCCATTGGGCCGCGTTCGTGCTTTTCCGGTGAGAGGTTGATACGTCTCTGAACCTCTCTGAAGAAGGCATACACCTGAGATGTTGATCCGCCTTTGTTCACTTGCAGGCATTGTGGGTGCAGGTGTTTAAGAACCTTGAGAGTTTCTTGTGCATCGCTGCTTCCGATATCTTCAAAATTTCCGACCAACACAGCGATTTCATTGAATCGACGTTCGTTTGCATACTTCATCTTGACCGGTGCTGCATTTTGATCGACTCCACGGCCATACACGGTGCCAGTGAAATCGAACGATCGGTAGAGCGTATATGCTTCGAGTTGTGAGTTCTTCCTCAATTCATAGACCAATTGCTTGGCTTGTGATTCGGCACCGGCGCCACGAAATGTACATGCAAGAACCAACCATGGCCCATCATCTTCTGTGAGCTTGTAGTCCTTGCTCGGATCGGCATCGACTTTACTGAATGGAAACAGTGAATCAAACGGGAACTGTGCTGATGCTGTTTGCGTAAAACAAATTACTGCGAAGGCAACACACGATGTGATAACAGCATTCATTCGCGGTGAGATTCGGTTCATTTCGCATAATCCTGCGGCAATGGTAATTCGGAATTGAGCGGCAAGACTACCAAATCAATGAATGTGGCACTACATCGATTCCATCACAGATAGGTGCTTATTTCACGTGATTCAGTGAAACTCTGCAGTTGGCTCATTCGATAAGATTCACTAGAATTCTCACCGCCTTGTCGTAGAAGGTCTTAGTTGTAGAAGGTCTCAGGGTTGCACACGTCTAAGGATTTTTGGGGATGTTCAAATAAATGTTGAGAGTCGGATTATCGGTGCGCAAAGTTGGTCGGTTTGCGGCAGTGGGTGTGTTGATTCTGTTTGTAAATGCAACCGCCAACGCACTGGAATCACCTCGTCCATCCAGAGTGAATTCACTATCAGATGCAGCACTTCACGATGTTTGTTTTGTTGATAGGCTGCATGGTTGGGCTGTGGGTGATCGCGGTGTGATCTGGAAGACTCTCGACGGCGGTGCCAGTTGGCGACTGTCTGATAGTCCGGTTACGTGTCAGCTCAATTCAGTTCACTTTGTAAACAGAACGACCGGCTGGATTGCCGGAGGCTGGTACCATGCCGGATCAACATTCACTTCAGGTGTTGTTTTAAAAACAACCAACGGCGGCATAACCTGGAGTCGTGTGGATGACGGCACGCTGCCTAACTTAAATCAAATTCGGATGATGTCATTTGACCAGGGGTGGGCAATCGGCGATGGTTCACCTCTTCACGCATCCGGAGTCTTCAGGACTCGCGATGGCGGCAAAACCTGGATTACCGTTGGTGGTTCTACATCCACCTCATGGACTGCGATGGGATTCTCTCAATCCAAAGTAATTCTTGGTGGAGCGACCGGTCGTCTGGGCAGTGTGGAAACGGATTTGGTGCGTACCGATTTCCTTCCTCCACGACCGTCATCGGTGAACCAAATCGAGATGTTATCGGATACCGACGGCTGGCTAGTTGGTGATGACGGGTTATTGCTTCAGACCCGGACAGCCGGAGCCGGTTGGAGTCAGCCAGTCAGTGGGGCTTTGCCTACCGCGTTCAATTCAATTCACTGGAACACGATTGCTCAAGCGGGTTCCACGATTTGGGTTGCGGGAAATCCGGGAAGCGTGATTCTAAAATCGAGCGATGGCGGCGGCAGTTGGCAAGCGTTGTATACGCAATCACCGACTCCGATTCGAGCGATGACGTTCGTGGATGAACAGCTTGGCTTTGCCGTTGGTGATCTGGGACGCATTCTCACATCAAGCGATGGCGGCCAAACCTGGCGTGCGATGCGATTCGGTGCCAATCGGTTAGCACTGAGCATTCTTTGTGAAAATGAACAGCATGTTCCATTTGAACTGCTTGCTGAACAAGCCGCTAATCGCGGTTATGTCTCGGGAGTAACTGTGCTGGGCATGAGTGAACATGTCTCGATTACTCAGGCAAGTCGCACCAGGTCAGCCGTTGTTCATTCGGGTGGAACTTCATTTAACAAACTTGCTCATCAGAGAGTTGAGACAGCCGAACAACTGAATTCTGAGAATCGGGATGATCACATCCAGCGCATTACACAGCATATTCAAACCTGGCGTCCTGAAGTGCTGGTCATTGCTGGCGAACGTGCTTCTCAGGAATTCAGGGAAGTCGTGGAAATTGCCATTGAACGTGCCGCTCTTGAGCATCCTGATTTACAGTCTCTAGGACTGGTTCCGTGGCGTGTAAACAAGGTCTATCTACAAAAACCGATGGCCGGAAGCACTAGTTTTAGGGCAGAGCAGGTGGCACCGGCCATTTCCGATACGTTGCAGGGATACAGTTGTTACTCACGGTGGGTGAATGACCCGAGTGCTCTGTTTTCAAGTCCAAGTAGCTTGCATTTTGAGTTACTAAGTAATGAATCCACATCTGAGCCAATTCAATTGGTCTCCAGACGAGGAATGATGACTGGGATTTCATATCTCAAAGGGGACCGCCTGCGGCGTGACGCTGATGTTCAGGTAGCAAAGATATCGAATGCAGTGCTGCAGTCGATTCGTTATCGCACCACGGTTGACCGGATTATCGAAAACGCCTTTGCCGGAAACGAGTTACAAAAATTAATTGGGGACCTTGGTCATATCTTAAATGGTCTGGATCCACTGATAGCCATCGACCGGTTGTCTCATCTGGCATTGCGACTTGAACGACAGCATCAGTACTTACATGCAATACGCGTTAATCACTTGATATTGCAAGAGTATGCCGGGCATCCGTTTACCGAGCGAGCTTATTTGAGTTTGATGCGTATGTATACAAGCAGTGAGTTGATGATGCAATTCGCACGGATGGCCGTTCAAAATGGTCCCGGTGATTTCAAAGGCTCCAACCAATCCAACGTCGTCAGGGCTTCCGCTGCCGCTGAAATTACGCCAGCTAGTGGTGCGAGCCAGAACCAACCGGGAACTTCAACAACGGAATCTGTTAACGCATTTCTTGAACAGTATCAGTTGATTGAACGAGACTTCCTTAAGGAAGCCATGGACTTGCTTAACCATATGAAACGGAATCTGCCTGAATTATCTATGGATCTAAGAGTCCGCATTCCATTGTTGAGAGTGCAGCACAAAGTAGGCGCAAGCGACAATGCTGCTAAATACCTGAGGATATGGCAGTCGCGACAGTTGTTTAATCCGCTAGATCCTGAAGCTCGAAATGCAACATGGTTTCAGGCGTTGATTGATGAGGTGGGGATTAAAAACTCACTCAAATCAAATATGGGCAAAATCATTCCTGCTAGATTCACTGCCGAACGGCCGGTGCTGGATGGGGATCTATCAGAGCCGATTTGGCAACAACCTGCACTAGCGTCCGAGTCTCAACGTGTACAGTTTTACTGGGATCAGGAGTATTTAATAATCGGCATTGAGTGTGCTAAAGAATCGGCTGAGGTATATGGACCGGTCGAGATGACAAGATCCTATGATCAGGATCTGAAGGATGCTGACCGTATGGTATTGGAACTGGATTCTGATCGGGACTACTCTACTTTTCAAAAACTCGTGGTCGATCATCGAGGTCGATGTGCTGATTCGAGAACCGGGGATGCCACGTGGAACCCAAAGTGGTTTATTGCCGCTGGTCAAACTGAGTCGACCTGGACAGTTGAGTGTGCCATTCCCTGGAGTGAATTGGCGGTGCGTGTGCCTCGACGAGGTGATATCTGGGTAGCAAGAATCAATCGCTTGTTACCGTCCGAAGATCAAACAGGACGTAAACCGCAAACCGTCTTGTTGCACATTCATTAGTGAGCATCCAACGAATCTATGTCATCTACTCTTATCATTAGCGTCAGCGGCTTGCGTGGAATTACCGGTAGTGGTCTTACGCCGCAAGTCATAGACGATTACACGGCTGCATACGCAGCATGGCTCGATGCGTCGTTAGCCGAGGGCACGGGACGTGCCACACTACTCGTCTCTCGCGATGGTCGAGCAGGTGGCAAGGAGATTGCAAGCCAAGTCGCTGATGTACTGAATTGCGCAGGATTTGATGTGGTCATCGGTGGCGTTGTCGCGACGCCAACTGTAGGTGTGTTGATTCGCAACTTGAAGTTGGCCGGCGCCATTCAAATTACTGCAAGCCATAATCCAGCTGAATACAACGGTATGAAGCTATACACGTCGAGTGGGCGGATCCTCAATCAACAACAGGGTGAACAGGTTCTTCAGGGCTATGAATCAAAGAGCCGTGTTGCAGATGCTACAAAGGGAAGCACTAGTGAACTTGACGACACCAATTCAGAACATATCCGTTTATTGATGGCCTCTGTCGACGCGGACTCGATTAGGTCCAAGGGTGTCAAAGTGTTTTTGGACTGCAATCATGGTGCTGGATCACCGCTCGGAAGGCGACTGCTCTCTGATCTTGGGTGCGATGTGACTGTATTGGGAGGCGAACCAAATGGTGCATTTGCCCACGGTGCCGAGCCGACACGTGAAAACCTGTTGCATGTGGGACAGGCAGTCGTCGATGGCGGATTTGATATCGGTTTTTGTCAGGATCCGGATGCGGATCGTCTTGCCGTTCTGGATGAACAGGGAGATTATATCGGGGAAGAGTTGACGATGGCGTTATGCCTTAAGTCCGTGCTTCCTCGCTTGTCTGGTCCGGTGGTTGTGAATTGCGCAACAAGCGGCATTAACAGATTAATTGCTGAGCAGTTTGATGTTGCCTGTTACGAATCGGCAGTGGGTGAGGCAAATGTAGTGGAGAAAATGGATGCAGTTGAGGCTGTGTTTGGCGGGGAGGGGAATGGCGGCCCCATCGATCCTTCCATTGGGTTTATTCGAGATAGTTTTGTAGGTATGGTCCGGATTCTCGACTTACTGGCCCGCGAAGAGATTTCCGTTTCACAAATCGTGTCCGGACTACCAGTACTGGCGATCGAGAAAACGAAGATTCCTATTGAACCAAGCTGTGTTGCGCCTTTATTGGATCTCGTCTCCGATAAATTCTCCGGCGAAAAGCAGTCGCGACAGGACGGTCTGAAGATTACATGGCCAAATGGTGAATGGCTATTGGTGAGAGGTAGTAATACAGAGCCCATCGTGCGAGCCATTGCAGAAGGATCATCATCTGAGCGAGCCTTGGAATTATGTAACTTCGCCGCACAATGTGCTGCCCAGTTAGAGTAACCTAGTTGAACCTGACCATGCCTGGTCGGATTCTTTTCATAGAAGCGAATTGTAAATGCGATCATTAATTGCATATCTGCTGTTTTATCCGACCTTGTGGTACAACCAGATCCTCTGCAGGATCTTCAGTTGGCGTAATTGGTGGGATCGTATCGATGAACATTTGATCATCGGCGCACTACCTATGAAACGTCATGTAAAGCCGCTGCATGATGAGGGTATACGTGCCGTCGTGAACACGTGTAATGAATACTCAGGACCTCTGGAGCACTATAACGAGCATGGAATTGACCAGTTGCGTGTACCAACGGTCGACTTTACTCCTCCGTCACTTGAACATGTACAACAAGCAGTTAAATACATCAACGAACAGATTAGCGATGGAAACGGAGTGTATGTGCATTGCAAGGCAGGACGGGGCAGAAGTGCAACGGTGGTAATGTGTTGGTTGCTCGACAATACGGACATGAGCCCGGCAGAGGCACAACAGCACATGCAACAGATCAGGCCACATGTGCTAAAAACGGTTTACCAGCGCGATGTCGTTCAGGAATTCTATAAAACAAAGCAGTCTCAATAGGCAGTTGAGGGCTCGAACGTACTAGTACGAAGATTCCTCTCAAAATAGACTGAACAGGTAACGACTAACCGAGAGACTTAGGGCCGGCCGGTATGGATCCTCATGCATATAAACAGGACTTTCCAATCCTGAGCCAACGTGTGCGCGGATCGCAACCGCTTACATATCTGGATAACGGTGCAAGTACGCAACGCCCTCAATCGGTTATTGATGCTCAAGTGCAAATCGATACGGAGTGCTATTCCAATGTGCATCGAGGTGCACACTGGTTGAGCGATATTGCAACCGATCGTTACGAAGAATCTCGAGATCGAGTGCAGCAGTTCATTGGTGCATCAGATAATCGCGAGGTCGTATTTACCAGTGGTACAACGGCGTCGATTAATCTCGTAGCCCGAGGGTGGGGCGATAAACAGGTTGGTGAGAGCGACGAAATCGTCGTCACTGAAATGGAACATCACAGTAACCTCGTGCCATGGCAGCAACTAGCTGAACGCACCGGCGCTGTTGTGAGATTCATTCCGATTGACGATTACGGTCAACTGGATCTTGACGCTGCGAATGACATTATTTGCAGCCGTACGAAAGTAGTCGCGTTTGCTCATGCATCCAATGTGCTTGGTACGATCAATCCAGTAGACAAGTTGACGGAACTCGCACGCGCTGTGGGCGCGGTAACCGTGTTGGACGCTGCCCAGTCTGCACCTCATATGAAGTTAAATGTCTCCGGCCTTGGTGTGGATTTTGTTGCCTTTAGTGCACATAAAATGCTCGGCCCCAACGGTCTTGGTGTACTGTACGGGCGTGCGTCATTACTTGAAGAGATGCAGCCGGTGCTTGGCGGTGGAAGTATGATTCACAGTGTGTCGGTGGATGGATATGTTCCGGCTGCCATCCCAACCAGATTTGAAGCAGGTACACCCGCAATCGGTCAGGCCTTGGCATTTCCTGCGGCTTTGGATTATCTGGAGTCTATCGGATTAGATGCCATTCATGCGCACGAACAGCATCTGTGCGAATTGGCTCACCATCAACTTAGTGAAGTGCCAGGTCTGACGATCCTGGGCCCGGAGCCGGCGCAAAAGACGGGGATAGTATCATTCGTGATCGATGGCATTCATCCTCAGGACATGGCATTTGCATTGGATCAGCAAGGCGTGGCAATCCGTGCGGGGCATCATTGTGCCATGCCGCTACATGCCAAACTTGGAATTCCGGCAAGTGCTCGATGTAGCTTCTATCTGTACAACACCGAAGACGATGTTGCGGCACTCACCGCTGCAGTACGCAAAGCGGTAACTCTCTTTAGCTAAGTCATCAGTCACGCTCAGACTTATGACGGTTCGCAATACTTCTGCTAAATCTGTGCAAATTCTCTGAAAAAGACTTGCAACTTAAATTGGAATCCTTAAACTCTCTTTTTGTGGGAAGCAAACCCAAAACAGTTTTAGTTAGTAACTATACTGTGGGTTGGTTGCCCATTTATGCTGACAAGGCTGTTTTCAGCATTGAGACGCATAAGCAAGGAGGCAACGTGGCTATTCAGTGGATTAACACTCGGGATTTGTCGTGTCTGACTCCGAAATACTGCTCGGTGAATTTCGCCGTACGCTTGATGACCGTTACCGGTTATCGATACCACCAGAGTTGGCCGACCAACTACACAAAGAGGGGTCGGAACTAGTTCTTGCTAAGGAGAGGCCGGGGTGTTTGGGTTTATACAACTCCACCCCGTGGCAAGGTCAGCTCGATAAGGCCGTCAATTGGGTGGCTGATAAGGTGGATGCGGGGAAACTCGGCGGGCAGGTCGACGATTTGTTGACGCTTGGACGGCTTCTGTCGACTCGTCATTGCGAAGTGCAATTGGCTGGTCGCGGGCGTTTGGTCATCCCGGAAGGATTCCGGGAGTTCCTGGGGGTTGCCCCGGGTGATCCGGTGTTTGTCGTTGGAGCTGCAATTAGCGTTGAGATTTGGAATCCCCCGGCGTGGGTCTCTTACTTAGAGGATCGCATGCCGGAATTTCGATCATTACTTACGCAGCTGTCTGAGTAGGCTTGCGGCATCGTGCGGATTAAGGGACTAATCCAAACGGCTAGTGTTGCAGGAGACTTCGATTGGACGCGTCCTGTTTCATAGACTGCCAGCCAGTTTTGAGGAGGTTTGCGGAAATACATTCATAAGTCAATTCAAAGACAGCGCTGCAAGCGGCTTAAGCCCATTGTGACAGAACGGATTTGATAATCTTACCCAGGTGATTTTGTCGGGACACAGATAAACCAGGGATCGGATTAACGTGGCATGGAAGCTACAACAAACAGTCACCGTGGATTAGGCCGTTTGTTTTTGCGCTGAGCGTTAATCCACCGCTCTTATGGCTCAGCATCGCTTTGCTTCCCTGTGGCCGCGCTACCATGGACCGGGAGTAGCGGCCGTATAAGACCGGCAATGTGCTTGCAGCACACAACCTCCGAATTTGACACGACAGGGAATTGAATTTCCCGTAGCCGCGGCGAGGATTCTAGCTAACGCGGTTAACGCTGGCGCCAAAGGATATCGTCTGAAATCTCAAGATTATCTTGTGCCAATTCGATTTCTAGCTTGAATCGTCTGGCATCAACCGGGTATCCAGCCGTCGGTTTTAGATCGGGAACCTGCTGTTGCCAGAACTTGTTGAAAGACATCATCGCCAATTCTCGTGCATACTTCGCAAAATTACTGGCCAGTGCGGCTGGCAAGAATCGATCACCTTTGGCAACAAACCGACACTGGATATTACCTTCACCGAGCCCGGCACCATCTCCCCAGCGATATTCGCTCAACTCGCGACCCTCGCGAATGACCTGTACGAATACATCCGGAAACGTTTGTGTTAGCAGTGGAAGATACTGATTGCGCCCTCCGTGCTTATCAAAATGGATAAGAACCGGTTCATCCGCTGCGGGCGAAACGCGATTGAGAATCGATTTAACTAATCCGGCAGAGACATTTGAGAGTAATTCACCTTTACCATCATTTACTTTCAACAATTCATTGAAACGCTTGGCCGGAATAAGATTCATTTCGATGTCAATTAATTCGATGCTACATTGTGCAAGGCTATCGGTAATCGAGCCACTTAGCTCGTTGATCACGTCTCGGTTGGCTGCTACCGGTAATTCCTGATCACCGTGAAACCATGGGATATCAACAGTGTGATGAGTCCACCGAGGATCAAATCTCGAGATCCAGTTGTGCCAATCACTTGCAAGATCCAAATGAAATCCGGCGACTCTCGACATCACCTGCACTGTGTTCTCAAGAATCTTGACACCGCTGCCTGGTTTATACATGACCTTTGAATCGGCAATCTGAATTTCATCTTCACCGGGCTTGTTAGCAGTGATTGACGGAATCAGATTGGTCAAGTTGTCTGTATCGAGCTCGGACGGAATACGCCATGCTGTGGCACAAACAGCGAGCGGCCCAAAATTAGGTCCATAACCCGCTTCATCTACACCAATAATTAAGCTCATAGCAGTTATTCGTCCAGCGTACGTTTGCGCCTCAACATGTGATGGTAATGTTGTGCAAATCGATGGGATTCATCACGAACATATTGCAACAGACGCAGAGCATAGGAGTGCTTACTTAGTTTGATTGGCTCAGGATCGCCAGGCCTGTAGAGCAATTCCTCTTTCTTGGCGATTGAGAGCATTTGGGGAGGCGAGATATCCATTTCGCGAAATGCAGCCACCGCAGCACTTAGTTGCCCTTTTCCACCGTCAATCAACAATAGGTCCGGAAAGAGTTCGCCTTGTTCTGTCAGCCGCTTAAATCTACGAGCTACGACTTCGTGGATGCTACGAAAATCATCGACACCATCAACGGTTCGTATTTTGTAACGGCGGTAGCCCGGCTTAAATGGTAGCCCGTCTATGAACTGCACCAGACTCGCGACCGTCTCTGTGCCACCTAAGTGTGCGATATCCACGCCTTCAATCGTGCGCGGTATCTCTTTCAAGTCGAGTACCTTTTTCAGGCCGGCCAGCCCCTTCTTAGGATCCGTAAAGAATACTTCCGGCTGCGCATGATCTTCCAGATTTCCCCGTCGGTCTAACGTTTCGAGCAGGTGAATTTCGTCACGAAGTCGGGCTGCCTTTTCAAACTGAAGTTGCTCAGAGGCTTCCTGCATGTCGGCCTTCATATCGCGAAGTAGTTTGACCTTTTGGCCATCAAGCACCAGCTTCAGACGATTGATGTCCTTGGCATATTCTTCCGGTGTGATTTGTAAATTGCATGGTGCCGTACATTGTTGAATCGAAGCTAGCAGGCAGGGACGATACCATTTCCACTTTTCATCATCTGCCTGAATATCCAGAGAGCAAGTTCGAAACTTAAAGATGCGCTGAAGCACGGTGATTGCTCCATTGAGTGCGCCAGCACTAGTAAATGGACCGAACAGCTTTGCGTTTTTTGACGGCGGATCTCTGGTTACCTCGACGCGTGGATAGTCTTCACGCGTGGTAACGACAAGATACGGAAACGTCTTATCGTCCTTTTGTATTTTGTTATGACGCGGTTGAATGTCTTTGATCAGCCGCGACTCAACCAACAGTGCGTCGACTTCGCTTTCACATTCGATAAAGTCCGCATCACATACTTCGTGAATCCAATACGCTGTTCGGGCATCTTCGGCGGCTGCTTTCAGGAAGTAGCTACCTGCACGCGAGCGAAGGTTCGTTGCTTTACCAATGTAAATAACGCGACCGGCGGAGTCTTTGAACAGGTAGACGCCAGGTGTTTGTGGAAAATTGCGTACCTTCAGACCGGTACGCTTATAGGCGTCCAAATCATCCACAACCGGTTCAGGTTGGTTCGATTCCTTTGATGTGGCGTCGCTCACAGTGACTGTTTACAGCCTTTATGCTGTCTCTGAATTTGCCTGAACAAATGCCATTCTTAACTGGTGCAGGGAGTTTTCAAGCATGGCGGCTTCTGCTTCCGTTAGATTCCCTTTGGTTTTCTCATCGATGATCCCCAACATGTCTACGTGATGGCCAGCCAGCTTCAAATTAGTGGCCATTTCGCCTGTTGTTGGATCAGGCATAAATCCCATAGCCAACATCGCCTGGCTGGCGTGCGTCATGATAAGTAAATCAAATGATGCTGGTGGGATAGACATTTCGTCAGCGGCGGCGTCATCTTCATCTTGCTGTGGTTGCTCATCTGGTTCAGCGCTTGCCACGTCATCTGCCGATTCACTCGACAGATCATCAGTTGATTGTTCGGAATTATCAATTACATCGGCAACGGAGTCATCAGATTCTGTAGGGGCATCTGTTTCAATCTGGTCATCCGGTGCTGCAACGGATTCTTCCACAGGTTGTTCGTTCATCTGTTCATCTGATTGGTTGTTTTCTTCAGAGAGATCGTTGTTTAGTTGATCGTCAGTCATAGGTATCTCCAGGTTTGGATAAAAGGGCGCAGCAGCTAGTGCAAAGGAAAAAATGACCAATGCGAAAGGATGATTCTTCGTGATGCTCTGTAAGCGACGTCATCACAGAACTAGTCGAGTAGTGATTCCCAGGCTTCTGGCTTGGGTTCATTGTCACCGCGGATGTTACGTCGTTCAACCGCTGCAGCGATGAAGCCGTTAAAGAGTGGATGCGGTTTGGTCGGCTTGGATTGGAATTCCGGATGGAATTGCACAGCGACGAACCATGGGTGATCCGGTATTTCGACGATTTCCGGTAGCATGCCATCCGGGCTTGTACCGGTTACTTCCATTCCGTGTGCTGCGAACTGTTGTAGGTACTGATTGTTAAATTCATACCGATGACGGTGTCGTTCTGAGATTTCATCGGACTCGTAGCACTGCTTAGCTTGGCTTTCATCTTTCAGGATGCATGGTTGGGCGCCAAGACGCATTGTGCCACCCTTGTCGGTGATATTTTTTTGCTCATCCAACAAACAAATCACAGGATGGGGAGTACTCTTTTCAAATTCCGTGCTATGAGCATCTTCAAGCTCAATGACATTGCGTCCAAATTCGATACATGCAGTCTGCATTCCCAGGCAAATGCCAAAGTAGGGAATATTGCGTTCTCTGGCATACTTGATGGACTGAATCTTGCCTTCAATTCCCCGCTGTCCAAATCCACCGGGTACTAAAACGCCGTCGAATCCGCTCAAGAGACGCTCAGCGCCTTCCTGTTCGATTAACTCACTAAGTATGGGAATAATCCGCACCTGAGCACGATTTCGAATCCCAGCATGATCGAGTGATTCGTATATCGATTTATATGCGTCTTTATGTTCTGCATACTTACCGACGACTGCGATATTTACTTCATGAACCGGATTCCGCATGTCATGAAGCAACTCATGCCAATCGTCGATGTTTGGTTCGTTCTTGGGTAATCCAATCTTTGAAACGATCAACTCATCGAGTTTATGTTCACGAAGTGAAATTGGCACTTCATAAATTGAAAACTCCATATCCTTCTCTTCGATGACCGATTCAAGAGGCACGTTACAGAACAACGCAATCTTCTCACGTTCTTCATGAGAGATTTCTTGTTCAGTGCGACAGACGAGAATATCAGGCTGGACTCCAATTTCACGCAACATGCCAACGCTGTGTTGTGTTGGCTTGGTTTTCAATTCCCCAGCTGCTCTCAGATAAGGGAGAAGCGTCAGATGAATGTACAGGCAGTTTTCTTTTCCAGCGTCGAGCGAGAATTGACGGATCGCTTCGAGGAAGGGTTGTGACTCGATGTCACCGACGGTACCACCGATTTCAGTGATGACAATATCGGTTTGGTCATCAGCCAGCTTCTGAATGCAATTCTTAATCTCGTTGGTGATATGCGGAATGACCTGGACTGTTTTGCCCAGGAATTCACCACGGCGTTCCTTTTCGATAACCGACAGGTAGATTTGCCCTGTCGTGTAGTTCGAATCGCGCGTAAGCGGGCTGTGCGTGAATCGTTCGTAATGCCCCAGATCAAGATCTGTTTCGCTACCATCATCAAGCACGTAGACTTCGCCGTGCTGATAAGGACTCATTGTTCCCGGGTCCACATTGATGTACGGGTCGAGTTTCTGCATTTTGACCGTCAATCCGTGACGTTCAAGCAGAAGGCCAATCGAGGCACTAGTGAGACCTTTACCGAGGGAACTAACGACTCCACCGGTAACAAATATATGCTTGGTCATTCTTATTTCTCAGCGTTTTATCCGCTCGCTGTATCCCACATCATGTGGGTCCATCCATGAATTACAAGTCTCTAATCATGTTCATTTCTCACCGGTTTTCAAGACTCAGAGTTTATTATTCTCAGATCTTTGCATTCTTTTTGAGGCAAATGGCACTGAAACTCTCATCTCGGTGAAAGGTTGTGCACTTGGGATGTTCCATTTTCCCGTAACGCACAGAGACATTTTAACGATTTCGGTATTGGCTGACAAATTCGTCATAGTCAGCTTGCGTATCGATCCCGATGGCTGGTTCATTAATAACCCCTACGGAAATTGCATAACCGAGTGATAATACGCGCAATTGCTCGAGGTTCTCAACGGTCTCAATTGTCGATTGTGGCAACTTGGACAGTTGTAATAGAAATTCGCGTCGGTAAGCATACAGTCCAACATGTTGCAGGAAGACCGGAGGGTCACGCTCTAGCAGTTCATCAGACCACTCGCGTGGGTGAGGGATGGTGCTGCGACTGAAGTACATTGCAGCGTTGTTTGAATCCACGACGACTTTTACACACGAAGGATCGTCCAGTTTCCCCCGACTTCGGATGGGTGTAGCAAGCGTTGACATTACTGCATCAGGATTTGATTCCAACAATTCGATAGCCAGGTCGATTGCAGTTGCTGAGATATCAGGTTCATCACCCTGAACGTTTACGATGATGTCCGCGTCGGGGATGGTTGCAGCAGCTTCGGCCACACGGTCAGTACCACTTGGCGCATCAGGATCGGTCATGACAGCATGTCCGCCAAATCCTTGTACAACTGTTAGGATCGATTGATGGTCGGTTGCCACCAGAACGCCATCGGGCTTGGTTGCCTGTGCTGCAGATTCATAAGTGTGTTGAATCACCGGTTTGCCGGTCTCTGAAAGCAGCAATTTTTCGGGCAATCGGGTCGAGTGAAGCCGGGCGGGTATGACGATGTGGCTTTTTAATGACTGTGCCATTTGTTGGTATTACCCTTGCGCTGCTGGTTGCATGACCCATTGCCCGATGAAGTATGTCAACAATGGGATGAGTAAGATTGCAACAAGATTGAGTAGGAATCCAGTTCTAACCATCTGCCTTATTGAGACATGTCCACTGCCAAACACGATAATATTTGGTGGCGTAGCTACTGGTAGCATAAATGCACAACTCGCGGCAAGCCCGGCAGGAATCAGCACAAGCAACGAATCGATCTCAACACCTGATGTCGCTTCTGCACTAGTGATGGTCGCCAGCAGGATGGGCATAAACAGGGCTGCTGTTGCCGTATTACTTGTGAACTCGGTGAGGAATATCACAACGGTCGTTACGGCGATAATGAGTATCCACGTTGGGGCACCACCGCTGAAGAGTTCCTGCGTTGCGTTGCCGATGAGTTGATCTAAGCCACTACTTGATACAGCAGCTGCCAGTGAAAGTCCTCCTCCGAACAGCAATAAAGCTTGCCACGGTAACTTTACGGCAGTTTGCCAATTCAACAGAGCCTGACCGGTTCCCGATGGAATCAAGAATAAAATGAGTCCTGCACTGAGTGCAATAATTGTGTCGTCCACACGGCCAACTAAGGGCACTTGTGCCACTAACCATTCCCAGTTGGTAATCGGAACTCGGAAAATCCATGACAGGGCTGTAAGGATGAACACGGTTAGCACACGCCACTCCGCTTTATCCATCTTCCCCAAGTCGTTGATCATTTGATCGATGAGATCCTTGCTGCCGTCAATCCGTAATCCTTGCAGACGAAACAGCAATCTCGTCATGATTAGCCAGCTTACAAACAGGAATATCAACGACAGTGGTAACCCAAACATCATCCACTGGGCAAAGCTGATATCGTGTCCTTCCTGACTCAGCGTTTCTACGATCAATAGATTCGTTGGTGTGCCTACAAAAGTCGCCAAGCCACCGATGGATGCTGAGTATGCAATTCCCAGCAATAAGCAAGTTGCGAAGTTTGCCATTTTCACCGCATCGTTACCGCGATCCTTCAGGACTGTTGCCACACTTATGGCGATCGGTAGCATCACCAGCGTTGAAGCGGTATTTGTAATGAACATGCTCAGCATGGCGGTCGCCACCATGAATCCGAGAATGAGACTCATCGGATTGGTACCGATTAAGCGAATCGTGTGTAACGCAATTCGACGGTGCAACCCCCATTTTTCGATGGATAACGCTAGTAGGAATCCGCCCATCATCAGGAATACGTACTTGTGCGCGTACGGTCGCGCAGCAAGTTCAAACAGTGAGGTGTTTCCTGAGAGGGGATCAATCTGTTCTAGTGGCACGTCAATAGGTGGGCCGGTTGTGCCATCTGAATTGTCACCTTGAGCATTGTCACCTTGAGAAAGGTCGCGTACTTCTGCGGTGTGTTTGGATACGGAGAGGATGATCGCTGAGGATAAGTGTATTTCGTTAGATCCCTCGGCGTAGACAACAACTTCTTGCCCGGGATGAACAGATTTAGAGGATGCGTCGTGTACTCCAAATAATGGAAACAAAACGAGTGGAAGCAGAGATGTTGCGCCAAGTGGAATGGCTTCGGTCATCCACCAGATTCCGATTAGCAGGATGACCGAGGCAGCTGCCGGCGCTTCGGGTGGTACAGCATCTATTTGCGACAGGCTGAAATAGCAAACCAATGCCAGCAATGGCCCTAACCATCGACCTAACTTGGCAGCAATTGAGGCACTTTGTGCGGCGGAGTCGACTTGTGTTGCTGTGGACATTGTTCTTGTAAAACGGGTGCGGGATGGATTCTGTGAGGAATCTGTCAGCTGCGTGGATAGCCGATTTAGTTGTTGTTATGGTAAAACAGGGGAATTGCTGTTTTACACAGTCGTTCCAAAAGAATCGACCTTAGTTAACACGCGTTCACGGTTCAAAACTATCCTACCTAACATCGCCCGCCGGCGAATAAATGTATCGAGAGCACTGATGAGCATGAAATCGCTAAAAATCCTAACCATCGTAGTATTTCTGATAGCTAGCAGTTTAGAAGCGGCGGATTGGCCGAGCTGGCGTGGCCCAAATCGAAATGATGTGTCTCAAGAGACGGGATTACTTCAAGCCTGGCCGGAAGGTGGTCCGACACAGGTCTGGCAATACTCCAGTGCAGGTCTGGGATATTCAAGTTTTGCAGTGGCGGACGGACGTCTATTCACCTTAGGCACCCGTGGCGAAGCTGAGATTCTTCTGGCCATAGACACAGATACAGGAAAAGAACTTTGGGCTGCACAATTGAGTCCGATTCTTTCCAATGGATGGGGCAATGGTCCCCGAGGCACTCCGACAGTAGACGGTAACAACGTTTATGCACTGACCGGTCCTGGCACATTGGTTTGCCTTTCAGTTAAAGACGGCAAACAGGTTTGGACCACGTCGATGGATAAATTCGGTGGCCGGCGACCAGGTTGGGGCTATACAGAATCCGTGTTAATCGACGGCGATCATGTTATTTGCACACCAGGTGGCGGACAGGGAACGGTACTCGCCTTGAACAAGAAAACTGGTGCCAAGGTATGGCAAAGTGCTGAATTCACAGATGGTGCCCAGTATGCATCGGTTGTTCCTGTGAATCATGGAGGAAAACGGCAATACATTCAATTAACGCAGCAACACGTGGCTGGCATCGATGCGTCCAACGGCAAGCTCTTGTGGAAGTCACCATTCCCGGGACGCACGGCAGTGGTACCGACTCCGATTTACAGTGACGGGATGGTCTACGTTACCTCAGGTTATGGTGTGGGATGCAAGCTTGTTCAGGTCGGCGCAGATAATGCAGTGCAAGAAGTTTACTTCAATCAAACAATGAAGAATCACCATGGTGGAGTCCTTCTAAAAGATGGATATCTATACGGCTATTCCGATGGCCCGGGTTGGATCTGTCAGGATTTCAAGACGGGTGAAATGATCTGGAATAACAAGACGCACGGTAAGGGATCCGTAACCTATGCAGATGGCAAACTTTATTGCGTCGCTGAAGGTGACGGTTCGGTTGTTCTGGCAGACGCGTCACCAAAGGGATGGAGTATCTCAGGTAAATTGACGCTTCCGGCTCAAAGTCAGATTCGAAGCCCACGTGGCCGTATTTGGTCTCATCCGGTCGTAGCAAATGGCAAACTGTATCTTCGCGATCAGGAGCACATATTTTGTTACGACGTAACGGCGAAATAGTGCGGTAGCACTGAGGTTATTACAAACTTCCTTGCCGCCAAATTACATGGCGAGCATGGCTGGATTCAATCGAGAATTTAGTAATAATCATGTTTCGTATCGCGGGCCCGTAGCTCAGTGGTTAGAGCAGGGGACTCATAATCCCTTGGTCGGAGGTTCGAATCCTTCCGGGCCTATTTTTTGTTTAAGAAGTCTAGCATGGATTCAGATAGTAGCAGGAGCTTGACTACTGCAGATGGACGGCCGATTGAGCCGCTTGACGGCGCAATCCGCACCATTCAGCCAGGCGGCGGTACCTGTATGCGAATTGAATTGGCATGGGGTATTATTCGGCGGGCATATCTGAAGCTCTTCCGGCGTGGATATTTGCGGCGAATGGAAGCGTGCCGTCAGGGAGAAAAGAATCCTTGCCCTCATGATTGCCTTGATCCTCGTGATGTGAAATTCTATCGAAATCAAGGCGGCTATCACTGGGATCTGAGTGACGACCGGTTTACTTGGCGTGATCGTATTCCGTTTGCACGTGTCGGTTTTGCTGAGATGATCATTTTCAGCGTGCTATTTGTCGGTGCAGCGATTGGACTGTGGTTCGTTCATCCGCTGCTGTCTATTGTGCCAACGCTACTGGAACTGGAAATAATCTGGTTTTTCAGAGACCCCAAACGCGTGACCCCAACCGAATCGGGATTGGTGGTTTCACCTGCAGACGGCAAAATTGATGTGATTGAGCATCTCGATCATGACGACGTTATCGGTGGTCCTGCTGTAAAGATTGCGATTTTTCTTTCAGTCTTTAATGTGCATATCAATCGATTTCCGGTCGAGGCACAGGTGTTTAAGATTGCCCACCGTAAGGGCAAATTCAAAAGTGCAACAAGCCCAGAGTGTGCTCTCATTAATGAGCAATTGGAGCTATTCCTTGAATCCACCGATGATGCACGCCGTGTCATGCGGTTACGCCAAATTACCGGTGCTATCGCTCGTCGAATCGTCTGCTGGGTCGCTCCGGGAGACACGCTCAAGCGTGGTGAACAGCTTGGCATGATCAAGTTGGGTTCGCGTACGGAACTAGTCATCCCACAGGAGGAAGGACTAGAAATCCTCGTGAAGCTTGGTGATAAGGTTCAGGCAGGAGAAACTCCTTTTGCCAGGTACGCGTAGTCTGGCGTCAAACACCTAAGTCACAACCCCGCGCTTTGGTGTACCATATATTGCTGGCACCCATGTCGATTACTTCGAGAAATAGAAGTGGCAAACGAATCTAAAAATATGCCGGTACTCCCCACGCTTATGACGTTGGGAAATGCCATTTGCGGATTGGCCGCGATCGGACTTGTAGCCCGCGTGCTACCAGTTCGCGGTCTTGAAGTCGTGGATACTGTGGCACACGCTCAAAAGGTCACCGAAGCACTTTGGGGAGCGGGTATTCTCATCTATATTGGAATGCTCTTCGACATGCTCGATGGACAAGTGGCACGAGCTCTCAATCAGACAAGTCGATTCGGTGTTCAGCTGGATTCATTGTGCGATGTAATCACTTTTGGCGTGGCTCCATCATTTATCATGCTTGTATTTGCACTTGAAGTGGATTTCGTTCACCTTCGTGTCTTTAACGGTATCGCCGGTTTGTTCACGCTTTGTGCCGTCTTGCGTCTTGCGCGATACAACGTTGAAGCAGAAGAAGACTCTGGCACGGGAATGTATTTCAGCGGTATTCCAACTCCGGCTGCTGCAGGTGCCATTGCGGCGTTTGCGATTGCCATGCCGAAGATCAATGAGCTGGCTGCTGAGGAATCAACACGGCAATACGGACAGTGGTTGCTTGAAGGAGTTGCCTTGGGAGTCCCAGTGCTAACCTTCATTCTGGCGGCACTAATGGTTTCCCGATTGCCATATCCCCATTTGACCAAGTTATTGGTCAATGCCGCAAAGACAGATAGTTCGGACAACAAAATCGCATTCCATCATATCGTGCAGATAATCTTCGCAGTGATCTTAGCACTCATCATGCACGAATTGGCTATACCGCTTTTGTTTTGTTATTACATCCTCGGTGTGCCTATCAACGCACTGCTAGGGCGTGTCGTTAAGAAAGATGAATCTCTATCTCAACAGCACCAGAATATCGTAGATCATTCCTAGACCACTCTACTGCTTTGGTGGTTCTGCCTCATGAACTTCCGCTCCGTTTTCATCGCTATAAACTAGGATGCTAAAGCGTCGGACATTATCAAGTTCATTGGTGCTTAAGGTGGCGTAATCAAAACGACCTCGTAGGTCTGTATAACCATCTTTATAGAATTTCACTTTACCATTCTTGGTTTGTGCATAGACTTTTACATACACCGTGTCGATCGGTGCGCCTTTGTCCTGATCAGTAACACGTAGCTGTCCGTATTGCTGGATAAGTTGAACTCTCATCGAAGTTGCGTAATAGGCTGCACTTGCATTTACACCTTTTCCCGTAACCTCAACAAGCACGTTTTTGTTTAAGAATTCCTTAGGAATTGCGATCTGCATGCTACTTTGCTTCTTCGCCAGTTTAACGACGGCTGATTGATTTGGCCGAATGAAGCTGAACGCGTCTGAGTTCTGCTTTACAAATGGATTTCTGCTGAATAGCAATTCGAGATCCATCAGATAGTAATTCACTGTCACTTCGTCCAGGTTGTTCCATTCAAGCTCTGCATTTTCTCCGACGATATCTAACTGAATCGTCGGTTGTGCGTCGGCAAGTTGCTGCTGATTTTGTTCACGACTGTCATCATCAATGATCGTAGCAGTATTCCCTTCAATTTCTTCAGCCTGAAGTACTACTTGCGCAAACATGTTGTTCCACCGTGTTATCGCGTGGCCTTCGTAGTTTTCAGCAAGTTGTTTAGCTTCTTGTGGTTGTCGCTGATAGAAGAGTGCGTAGCACTTGAAGTAGTCATATTGCATTTTCAGTTCAACTTGTCCGCGGTCGACTTGTTCGAACATAGCGAGCGCTTCGCCGACACGGTCCTGCAACATCAGATAGTAACTCAATGTAAGAGCGGTCGTGTCATCGATTTCTGATTGAAAGGACACAAGGTGTAACAGTCTGGAATATTGAGTAAACAGCCTGTCATTGAGAATCTTGCGAGTTGGCCCGAGTTTATGAGTTCGAGCATTTACAAGAGGCATGTATTCGAGATGTTCATAGAATCCATCCAGTACCGGGTCTATATGCAGTAATGGGCTATCAAGCGAAGGTTGCCCTACGGTGTTTGCCCAACCGGTATGCGGCAGGTATTGCTTAATGCGATTCGCATCGTAGTGCATTAATGCAAACTTCCAAACGATCTCTCGATACTGGTGGTGCTTGTCCAGCAATGAGACGACTTGCTTCCAAAACCCTTTGTCCTTGAGTCGATAGGCAATCAAGGTGATGTCGAGTTCCGTCAGATTGTTTGTATTGAGGAATCTCAATACATCTTCATTGCTGCCGTTCGTTGCGATGTATTTCCAGCTCTTTGTGTCGACATCGATAAGCTCGTCAACCACGTTAAAGGTAAGTGGTTTGGCTGAAGCAATCCCGGTCTGATCCTTCGCCATTTGTGCTGGATAGTGTGCGAATTTGCCGGACATTGGGAAGTAGAAAGAGTAAGAAACGACCTGGCTTTGAAATGCTTCAAGAGTCAGGTTGTGATTCTGTGTATATTTTTCAAGTTTAAGTGGTATGGCACCTGTTGGGATTTGAGTCAACACGTTTACACGTTGCTGACGAGCAAAGGTGTTTGTCACCACAACTTGACCGACATATACAGTTTGTGGAAGAAATTCTTTTGTTATGTAATTCTCAACTTCCTCACCATCGACCACGGTTGTTTGCTGGCCTAGTTGATAGAAGTTTTCGTTAATCAGAATCGATGAGTTTGAATCATCTCGATCGACGGGCAGAATGGATTCGTGAAACAAAAGCGTGGCCGAATCGCTGCTAAGGGTGATCTTGTCATCATCTTGCTTGATACTAAGCTCTTCAGATTCAAAGGGCAGATCCATGACCGCAGCAGCGAGTAGCACTTCGGTAAAGTTGCTTGATGCGATCAGAATGTGCTCGCTCAGGAATGGTAAGTTTTGATCATGCTGAGCATAGTCAAGCCAAAATTGATTGGGTGCGACCAAATCCGCGGTGACATGTGCATTTCTGATTTGATAGTAATTCGACTCAGCATATTCCATCGTCTTATCAACCTGCCGGAATAGCTGTCGGGTCTTTGCTTTTAATTGCTCTTGAAGTTCCCGTCCGTTCGCATCTGCTTCCAAACTACTGCGTCCCAATGCTGCCACAGTACCGTCGATGTTGCCGGCAAGCTGTTTTTTTTCCGCTTTCAGACCGTTCATGGACTTATCAAGCCTCTTAAGGCTCTGTGCTTGTTCCGCTTCTTTACGCATATAAAAGTCACGTGAGTCTGCTTGCTGTACACCTAGTTGATTGCTGAAGCGACTGCTGACTGACGGTTCACCCATCGCGACACCGCCGAAACTCCCGCCCATTCCACCCCCGCCCATTGCACCTCTTAAACCCGCAGTAACGGCCGCCGTTTCTGAGGATAATGAACCTCTAGAGAGGGCAGTTTGGAATAAGCCGCTAACATGTCCGGCAGAAGTAGGGTTGAGAATTACCGATTCACGTATGCGTCGTTCGGTAATATCCCGTTCTGCTTCGATGCTAAGTCCTAACAACACTTGTTCGACAGAATTTAATGAACCGTAACGAATCGGGTCCAGATAACTTGTGAGATCATCCCCCAATAGAAAAAGATCCATGAATTGCTTTTCCTTCTTGTTTGCGATGGATGGCAACACGTTTGCAGTGAAGAAGTCGTTGTCTTTTTGATACAAGAAGAAATTCAATTCATGGCATGCCTTTTCGGAGTATTTCTCTTTCTTTGCATCCTCATCAAGCTCATGCCATTGCCCCAGAAATTCAAATTCCGCAAACTTTGGATCACTGCGTATCGTCTGAAGCGTTGTGATCAGATCACTAACGTTACTTATATACGTAAATCGCGTAGCCCCTGGATCACTAATAACATGTTCATCTCCTTTAGCCATGATGGTGACATCCTGTTGCTGAGCAAATCCAGTCTCAGCATCGAGTGAGGCACTCATTCGTAAATCGCGTTGGAAGGCATCGGCGGCGTCGACCGTCACGCGACGACTAATGGTGTTATAGAGATCTGTGCCAACAACTTGCAGCGTGTTGTACGCGTCAAGCAAAGATCGATCAAACGTTATCTTCCCATTTTCATCCGGAATCAGATTTGCAAGTACTAATGACCCACTGTCAAGAAAATCAAGTTGCGGTAACGAATACTGCACATCTTCTTCGCCGCCGTGCATCTGACCGGGCGCAGGTGCATTCTCCGAAGCTTTCATGTCAGCTTCAACCTTTTGCTCAAACAACTCTTGATCACTGGCTTCCTGAATAGACGTAGTTGTCGAATTAACAGTCCATGGATTGATCAACAGGCTTGGTCTGGTTAGTAGGTTTCCGGGGTAGAGTTCCCCTTGTTGTCTGCTGAGAATGTACCGGTATTCGTCGCCGATATCTCGTCCTTCTAAATACGTTGACTTCGTCTGGCGATAATAGTCTCCACCGTGGCGATGGTAGTGTAGAAAGGCGAACGGTGTGAATGCCCCATACATTGGCCGGTAACGAGTTGCGATAACGTGGACTCGTGCCGTGTTATTGGCATTTGTAAGCTGGATCGTTACGGCTTCATCACCCACATCAACCGACTTTATATTGATGCGTTTGTTATTACTTTTTGGCCGAATACTGAATTTGCTTACGACGTGTGTTGATGAAGCGTCGCCCCGCGCGACGGTAATTGGAATGATCACAGGTTGAGATCCGGCTTGCCCACCTTGATTGATGATCAGGTTATAGTTGCCCGGCTCGAGCGCCTTAATACTTAGCGCATTGTCAGCTAACTGGATGTTTTCGCTGTGATTGGAAACAGGCACATGCGCGCTGCCAACCACACGCAGTAGTGTAGCCTGCATGGCTTGTGCGGCACCTGAGACATGTGGCAAACGAATGCGTTCTCCTTCAGCAGCCAGGATATGTGATGGATAGGTAAATTGATCACCCGTTAACTGCCAGTATCGAGCGGCAGTCGTGCCCATTTCCGGGACCGAAATATGATCGATGCCGTTTAACGCACCGAGATGGATGCGACCGTTTTCATCTGATTGCAGGGCGGCGTCAATATATGGTCGATAGTGGACATGCTTAAGTTGCATGTATAAATAACGGCTTGGAAGAGGCTCACCTGTGCGTCCTCTTATGTCAATAAACCATCCATTGGAATTGCGTCCAAGATGTAGGCCTTCGATCGTGTTGGTAGTTGCCTGACCGTTTACGTCAAATTCTCTGTATTGACTCACATGAACCTTGGTTCCAGTGCTTAGCTGCTCGACCTGAGCTGAAAGCGTAAGCGTGAGCGAAAGAAGTCGCGGTGGTACCGAGATTGTATGTTTGTATGCTTCATTGGCGTCTAGTTTTAAATCATCAATCAGCATCCTCGTATCGACACCATCTACTGTAGTTGCATCAATACTCAGCTTGACGTTTTCCAACATGTCAATGTTGGTCGGCTGTCCATTTACAAACAGTCGTGGCAGGATCAGCAAGTCGGCTTTCCGATACAACAACAGTTGTTCTGCATCTACGTGCATACCAACCTTAAGCGTGTAGTTTTCAGATGCATGCGAAAACGGGTGAATGGAAGCGCGATTCCCTTTTGTAATGATGATGGATTGACTGCTTGGTAGATTCGTGTACGGAATCACAACTGAGCCATTCTCGCTGCTCTCATATTCATTGTTCCCTAGCCAAATCGAACAGTCTTTAACAACGCGATTGTCATCACCAATGACCGTAAATAAGTGACCTGCGGTGGTATTGCGATGAACATAGCGGAATCGCCCCTTGTGGATGATCACGCGGCTGTTGATTCCGTTTCCGATTAGGTCGATGACATAGCTACCAGGCTTCTTAATTTCCGGGAATTCGAATACTCGTTTGACGCGTCGTACCGGTGCATCGTCGTAGGTGACTGTACGCTGAACATTGGAAACCAGACCATCGAGGTTGATGTCCTGACGGATTTCACGAGAATTTGATCGGTAATAATTGAGCGCGTTGATCTCGTAGACTTTAATCAGTAACGAATCGATATTCTTGGTTGAAACTTTAAGCGTGACATCGGCGTCCGGAGCAAATTCACTCGGATTCGTTTTGGCAAACAGAAGCTCAACTCGATCACGTAGCTGTTTTAATTGAGTTGGTGAAAGCGCTGCGTACCAACGCTGCGGATCACCAATTCCGTTGATTAGTCGGCTTTCGGCATATTGTTGACGTACGTATACGTCATTCAGATAGGCGACCCATGGTTGGACATCCTCATCTTCAGTTGCGAAGTGTTGAAGGTAGTCCGAAATGAGTTTGCTGTGGTCGATCGTCGTTGGAAATAACTGGTTTAAGAATGGTTTCGCTGGACCCCGTACCCAAAAACGCTGGTCGATACCATCGATATACTTTCGGTTTACATAGCTAAATTTAGCAATCGGCAAACGGATATATTGTGTGAATAACTCCCGGTTGTATTTGCCCTCAGATTGATCGAGCAAAAGAAACTGTTCGAGAACGGATGCCCGCATCGCGTTATGAACCGGTGCAAGCTGACTGATAAATCTCCAAATACGATTTAGGTAAGCACGACGATCTTTCTTGTCGTTTTGCCAATCGAGTTCCGTGCTTGCTTGAAGTCGTTGCAGGTAATACTGCACGTACTGAGTTTCATTCAGAACATTTGGTCGAAGCTGGCGGATTTCGTCTAGTTGGGCAAGCGTGAGTGTGTTCCAGGCATTTACGTGGCGGGCTGATAACGGACCTTTGTAATTCAAGCCTGCGGCACTATCGACCAGCATCTTGGGCAGTTCAGCAATGGACTGGTTCGGTCGTACTTGAGCTAGCAGGTTCTCACGCTGGTTACGCGTCAGTGTTGCGCTGAATAACCGTGGAAGGGCAAGGGGTTCAAATTGGCCGACATCGTTCGGGTGTGCCGTCAGAAACCGCTTGGTAAGTGTCTCATCTGAAATGACTGATTGCGACAGCGTTGATGGGTATTGTGTGGGAGGGTTTGACGGATTTCTGTAGTTATATGTGAGATTCAATAAGTTTCGTAATTTGTCGACCGTTGCCTTGGGGTCCGATTCCGTGTTGAGCAGTAATAGCCGGTTTCCCAGTTTCTGCATCACAGCGGATTGTCCGTTCTTGCCGTGTTGCTTTATCCAATTGCCCAGTACTTCCTGTGCCTTATCTAATTCCCCTTCGTTTAGCAGGTGTAAGCACCAGTAGTAGAAATGTTCGTTCGTACCTGGAATCAGCGTATCCACGGTTTCCTGCCGGTCCTTGGACAGAGCGAATTCTTCCAGATAGCCGGGCTCCTGTGCGTGTGTCGAACCTACTATGGCCAAAAACATGGAAGTCACACAAATCATTACAAACGAAGTGCCGAATGTGCTAACGGTGCAGAAACAGGAGCGTTTCATAGCATGATCCTCAAGTGGTCTAACTAGTTCTTATGCAGGGCAATGATATACATTTCCGAGCGCAATTCAAAAATGATGTCGTGAATTATTATTCGTTCATTCTATCCATTAAACAATTCGCGCATATTTTAGACGTTGTTACGAGGCCGTAAGTTTCTGGAAATTGAATATTTTCATGGTCTGGCAGATCTATGGGTTTCTGTTACGGTGGACTCTTAGATAAGACCTGTTTCGACACCGTCATATATATGTTCAGCCATCTTTGAATATGACAAAGCAAGACGCATCCAAGAACAGCCTAAACGACCTGCAACCGGGAATGTGCTCTCTTCCGGGTTCGGATGGAGAGCATGTGCTTCAAGCACAATATGGTACGGCAAAGCGTGCCGAAAAATTCTATTCCAATCAAGTGCTCGATCACTTGAACGAAGAAATGCGTCGCTTTATCGACAGAATGGAAATCATGTTTGTTTCTACGGCAGACAAACATGGTGAATGTGATTGCACGATTCGTTGTGGACTACCAGGTTTCATAATCCCACTTGATCAACATACGGTAATCTATCCTGAATACCGCGGAAACGGAGTGATGGCCAGTTTGGGGAATATCTCGGAGAATCCTCATATCGGCTTGCTTCTGGTTGATTTCTTTTCATCGACCATCGGTTTACACATAAATGGGTCTGCGGAAATCATCGAGAACGATGCATTGCTGGAATCCGATTCGGTGCCTGGCGATGTTCGTGTTGCCATGGAGGCGAGCGGTGGAAGAAAACCGGAACGATGGGTATGCGTAAAAGTCGAGGAGGCGTATATCCACTGTTCCAAGCATATTCCGATGCTCAAACGAATGTCGAAAGAGATCACCTGGGGCACCGACGATGAGAATCTAAAAGGTGGCGATTTCTTCGGTGTGAAGCGAAATTCGCGTTAGATTCCGTGGCTTATATCTATACCGATCGGTTTGCTGTTCGCGCAGCGTGAAGTGAACATCATAGCGCTGTTTATAGAGACCGAGCAAAGATCGGGCGATAGAGAGCCCATTGCAAACCTATTGGGCTAGCTCGGTTAATTAGGGAGATTCTAACCCTTACGATGACGAATCTTCGCACGCATACGTCGTTTTTTGCGTCCGATCTTCCGTCGACCTTTTCCTGTCTTCTTAGTTCCCACGCGATTCTCCTCGTTGGTATTCCGTGTGAATGGAGTGACTAATCTATATTGTTTGTTCACGTTTTAGGTGAATGACTCATACTATCAGACGATTTGCTTTTTGTACAACAGCCTAACGGGTTGCAATCCTGTCTTAACCGTGGCATATTTCGCGTTAGATTTCACTGTAGATGACAGCAATATTTGTCTCCAAATGAATGTGAATGAGGAAACACTCCATGAAACCCAAACTTTTTAATCTGGCAGCTCTGGCAGCTATATTTTTTACAATGAGCAGCATAAATGCGGCGGAACCTTATAAACACGGTCCGGATTCTATGCGGCAGGATGGTGTACCAGTAGGAAAAGTAACGAAGCACCAGTTTAAGACGAGCCAGTTGTTTCCCGGCACCGTGCGAGATTATTGGATTTACGTCCCGGCTCAATATGATGCATCGAAGCCAGCGTCATTGATGGTGTTTCAGGATGGCGGGTCGTATGTCAACGAGCGGGGATCATTCAAAACACCCATTGTCTTTGATAACCTGATTCATCAGGGGAAAATGCCCGTAACGATTGGTGTGTTCATTAACCCAGGTCAGATTCCTGCAGCGCAACCGGATGGCCGGGCACGAAAAAATCGCAGTTTCGAATACGATAGTCTCGGTGATCTTTATGTTCGATTCCTGATCGAAGAGTTACTTCCCGTTGTAGCGCAGGATTACAACCTGACCAATGATAAATCTCAACGTGCCATCGGTGGAATCAGTAGCGGAGGAATCTGTGCCTGGACCGCAGCGTGGGAGCGGCCAGACTACTTCAGCAAAGTTTTAAGTCACGTCGGTAGCTTTACCAATATTCGCGGTGGTCATGTGTACCCCGCACTGATTCGCAAGACTGAGCGCAAGCCGATTCGTGCGTTTCTTCAGGAAGGCGAGAACGATTTGGATAATCTTCACGGAAACTGGCCACTGGCCAATCGACAAATGGCCGCAGCATTAAAGTTTCACAAATACGACTACAAGTTTGTGATGGGTGAAGGCGGTCATAACGGAATCCACGGTGGCGTCCTGATGCCGGAATCACTCATTTGGCTTTGGCGGGAGCAAGAGTAATCATGCAAAGAGAAAATCAGAAAAGAAAAGTGAGTTTAATGATGAGATTCCTATGTAGCCTTGCCCTCTTATTCATGATGGGCTTACCCGTTGCCGCTCAGGATATGCCGTTAAGTCAAATCCTGATCGAAGGAGAAGGTTGGGAGCTCGTGAGTGCCGGGTACAAGTTTACAGAAGGACCGGCAGCTAATAAGAAGGGAGAAGTCTTCTTTACGGATGTTCCAGAATCCAAGATTTACAAAATTGATCCGGAAGGAAATGTGACTCTTTGGGCTGAAGAGACAAATGCCACAGCCGGACTGATGTTCGGGGCTGATGGTGTGCTTTACGGAACATCGATTGGTGGTGGCGCGATCGTTAAGTTTACGGCTGATGGCAAAATGGAATCGATTGCTGATGGGATTTCCTGTAATGATCTGGTGGTAGACGGTAAAGGAAATATCTACTTTACCGATCATGAAAATGGAAATGTAATTCACATCCCTGCGGGCGGTGAACCAAAGGTCGTCGCACAGGATATCACATTTCCTAATGGCCTGATTCTCTGGAATGATCAGCAAACATTAGTCGTTTCTGATATGCGAGGTGCGAATCTCTGGAATTTTCGCATTGAAGCAGACGGCTCGCTCTCTTTCAAGCAACCGTATTCCACCATGGAATTACCTGTCGGCAGTACCGAAAGCGGTGCAGACGGTATGACCACGGATAAAGATGGTCGCATTTATGTATGCACAACAAAAGGAGTTCAGGTGTATGACACTACCGGCAGATACTGCGGCGCCGTCTCAAAACCACAACGTGCATTCCTGTCAAACATCGCATTTGGTGGCCCGGAGTTGGATACCATTTATGTGACATGCTCGGATAAAGTTTATAGACGCAAGCTAAACACCAAAGGCATTCGCTATGTAGTAAACAAGCAGAAGCCGTAATGCACGCTGATTGGCTTATTCCTGCTCAATCGCTTCGCGTTCTATGAGGTGAAAGCTTTTGCCGCTGGAGATACTAACATAGTCTTTGTCACCATCGGTTAGCGGTTTTTGGCGATCGTAGAAATGAACACTTCCGTTTCCGAGGACTTCGCCGACGTCGCCTTGGACGATCAGGGCAGTTGCTTCATCGATGCCGATCCCAAGTAGTTGCGGGTGTTTATCGACAACAGCACTCATGTCGGTGAAACGACCTCGCTGTGCGAAGTGCTGGTCGATTCCGCAGCCTTTGATGAACCCAAAACCACGTGTATATCCTGCCGCCATGGGGTCTTGATTGCCCAGCGGATTTCCTCGCACCATAAACTCTGCCTGAATGGACGCTCCGGCTGAACTTCCGCCGATGACGCCACCGCGGCTTAGGACGTCATGCATGAGCGGAAGTGCTTTCGTGTGTTCGTAAGCATCCACAAACCTCCATTGTCGGCCACCGCCAAACCAGATTGCATCTGCTTCCTTGAGATGGGTAAGGAATGACTCTTTTTCCACATCCTGTTTATTGCGGTCCCGTAGCACAATGACATTGGTCGCTCCCACCGATTCAAACATTTTCTTACCGTAGTCGCTCGAGATCGGATCAGGCATCGATGTTGGCAGTACGACGATCTTTGCTTCCGGTCCACCTGCTAATTCGATGAATTTATCCAGTACCGGGCGTGGCATGCCACCTCCCCCGACAATGACCAATGACCCTTTATTTACCGAGACACCCTGTACGCGTTCTGCTGGAAATGGTCTCGAACTGCGGTCTCGAGCGTGTCTCCTCATCGAAGTTAGATCGATAAACTCACCATCCGCATACAACTTCGTTTCGGTACTCTGGTGTCGCGTTCTCCCTAAACAAACGGTAACGTTGCCATTGCCGATGACTTTCATAAATCGCTGATCGACTGCTAGGGCCGTCGATTCATCAATACCAAGTCCCACAAGGTCATCGAAACGATTGACGGCAAAGGTCAGTCTGGCCAATCGATTACGTTGTGAGAAATGCTGGTCGATAATTGTGCCAGGTAATAGGTCAAATCCTGTGCTAATTCGCGGCACGAGCTGCCCCATGGCAATCATTACCTTTGACTGAATGGCAGCTCCCGCAGAGGATCCTCCGATAACTCCGCCGCGCTTTAATAATTCAATTAGTTCCTCTTCGACCTTGGTATTTGCGTAGGCTTTCGATAGTTTTGACTGATCACCGCCAATAATCCAAACTGCGGTAGCATCTAACAGCGGGGCGATGAATTTGCGATCATCCGAGATCTCGCGGTCACGCGTGTGCAGGACGGTGACCTCTTTGAATCCTCTGAGTTGCCAGGCAGTGACGATCTCTTTGACCTGATCCGGGTCGTCAGATCTTATGGATGCCGTTGGAATGATTACCAGTTGAGCATTATCTCCACCTGCCCAATTGTGAAATTGTTCATAGACTTCTGTTGGCAAAACTCCACCACCGGCGATGATCAGTCTTCCATGAGCTCCTCGCGGATCAATGTGTTTACCAGGTGGATTAGCAATCACCTGTGACGCGATGAGCAATAACGCCAAGGTGGTGAATAGTCGTTTAGATCGCAGTTGAATAAATTTAGAAGTCATATTCGTTTTCAGCTATCGATTGAATTTTGTTGAAGGACACGATCGTGTTGTCGGATTATTCTTTGGAATCGATGATCGCTTGTCCTGCGTTGATCGCTTCAGCAATGCGGTCCACATCATAAACACATCCGCCCCATGTGCCGCCGCCGACTCGCTGTAGGGCAGCCCATAGTTTTGTGTCATCGGGTAGATCGGGGTCAGGTGCCAGGTCCGGATGGGTTGACCGACTTTCAAGCTCCGCCATAGCTTCCTCGGGCGAGAACATTGTATCACCATGGCCAATCAGGTTAACGCTTCCCTTCAATTCATTGCGATCGACGAGGATTTGAATGACGTCGCCGTCCTGTACCTTGCCAATGGGGCCGCCTGACAACGCCTCAGGTCCGACATGCCCAATACAGGCTCCCGTGCTAACGCCCGAGAATCTTGCATCTGTTAGCAATGCGACTTCCTTTCCCCATTTCAGGAATTTCAAGGCAGACGTCAGTTGGTATGTTTCCTCCATGCCTGTACCTTCGGGTCCGCGCCCGATTAACACAAGAATATCTCCCGGTTTAAGTGATTCTACGTTTTGTCCTTTGATTGCCTCGATGGCAGCACGCTCACTGGTAAAAACTCTTGCCGGTCCGGTTTTCCGGTAGACCCCGTCATCATCAATGACAGACGGATCAATGGACGTTGCTTTAATGACGGAGCCTTGTGGGCAGAGGTTACCCAGAGGGAAACAAACAGTGCTGGTCATGCCACGATCACGCGCCGATTCAGGTGACATGATTACGTCGCTTGGATCAACTCCGTCTTCACGTACTAAACGATCTTTTAACTTTGTTCGGCGATCGGATTGCTCCCACCAATCCAATACATCCCCAAGTGATGTGCCGGTTACCGTTTGGGCATCGAGCTTTAATAAGCCAAGATCGCGCAAATGTAGCATGACTTCAGGAACGCCACCGGCAAGGAAAAATCGGATGGTCGGATGATTAGATGGCCCGTTTGGCAGTACATCTACGCATCGCGGTACCTGCCGATTAATGTTACTCCAGTCATCTACCGTTGGCCGTCTCAAACCAGCAGCATGTGCGACAGCAGGAATATGAAGTAACAAATTAGTTGAACCACCACACGCTGCGTGAAGGACCATTGCATTGTGTATCGAATCATCTGTCAGAATGTCTGCCATGGCAACGCCGTTGTCTGCGAGCGATTTGACTGCGTACGCGCTGCGAATTGCTGTTTCCAGCCAGATTTGTTGGCCACTTGGTGCAAGTGCTGAATGGGGTAGTGCAATTCCCATTGCCTCGGCCACGACCTGACTTGTGGCTGCCGTACCGAGAAACTGACAACCGCCTCCCGGTGTCGCACAGGCCCGGCAACCGGCAACAGATGCATCCTCTAATGTGATTTCTCCGTGCACATAACGTGCACTGATTGTCTGCACTTTTCCGGCATCTTCTCCGTCTACAGGTGGCAACGTCACTCCTCCGGGAACAATGATCCCGGGAATGCTACGCGAGCCAGCCAGTGCGATCATCATCGCAGGCAGCCCTTTGTCGCACGTTGCGACTCCGATGATACCCTGCCGATGCGGTAATGAGCGAATGAGGCGTCGCATCACAATTGCAGCATCGTTTCGATATGGCAGGCTGTCAAACATACCGGTCGTACCCTGACTTCGCCCGTCACAGGGATCGCTACAAAAAGCGGCAAAAGGCAAGCCTCCTACTTCCTTTATCGCTTTCGATGCCGCCTCCACTAGCAATCCAACTTCCCAGTGTCCGGTGTGATAACCCAGTGCGACCGGGCTACCATCCGGTGCTCGTACACCACCTTGTGTTGATAGTACAAGAAATTGCGGATCCAGCAGTCGTTCTGGTTCCCAACCCATGCCGGCTGCCTGTGTCAGACCGAATAAGTCACCACTGGACCAGTTACGTAGGATTTCGTCAGTAAGTGGAAGTGCTCCAGCTGGTCCGGCAGCGGTGGTTTGAACATCTAGTGTTCCGGGGTCCTGACCTTCGAGTAGCTTTGTGAGTTGTTCACGTACACTCATGTGTTTTCTTTCATCGTGTCTAGTGCGTTCCCGATCAATCGTGAGATTCACGTTCGGTAGCCGGGTCCGCATGAATTACCTTGAAATACCGTTGTACCAACAATGTGAGAATAACGGGTAGCCCGATACTTACACCCATAGCGAGAGGGAACCAACCGTGTTTGTCGGCGATATCACCGAACTTAGAGTACGCTAATGAGATCCCCAGATTGCTCAGGGCGACGGGCCAAAAAAACCTCTTAAAGCTCAGTTGGTGTACTCCCATTAGCAGTACACTCGACTCTGCTAAAACCGGCACACCTCGTGCAAAAACTAATACGGCCGGGCCGTATTTTTGCGTGAGTGCTTCAGCGCGATCGAGTTCTTCAGGATTGGAAAACCGTGACGCAAATGCCGGTCCCCAGCGCTTCGCCAAAAAAAATCCGATCAGCGCACCCATTGTTAAACCAGTCCATGAAGCAAAGGCGGCAATAAGCCAGTCAATCTGGCCACCACCGAGCGTACTCACAACGCTAGACGGGATAGGCAAGAAAATATCACCCGATAGCAAAAGTACCATGGCACCGGATACCAACCATGGATCGTCAGTTTCCGGAATCCACTCGCGTATCGAGTCACCAAATAAGACGAATGGGATGATGGGAATTGCCAGAACAATACAAACCGGGACAAACTGTCTTAGTAATGTTTGCAACTGGGCTGATATCCAATTAGGTGTGGTGAGTGACTATTCCCAGTTCACGCCACTCAGTCGATTTAGTGCCAACTGAAGAGCATGTGTGCCATCGCGTCCGTGTCCTTGTGACTTAAGTCCTTCATATAACTGCTTGGAGAGGGCGAGGCCCGGCAAGCACAGTCCCATTCGATTAGCTTCATCAATGGCAATTCCCATGTCCTTGATAAAGTGTTCCACAAAGAAACCTGGGTCAAAATTCCCGTCGATAATGCGTGGACCAAGATTTGAAAGAGACCAACTGCCTGCTGCACCACTGGCAACTGACTGCATAACAGTTGGAAGATCAAGTCCTGCTTTGTAGCCGTACAAGAGCGCTTCACAAACTCCAATCATATTGGTAGCGATCAGCGTTTGATTGACCATCTTCGTATGTTGGCCGGAACCCGCTTTGCCCTGATACACGATGGTTTGCCCCATTGCATCCCAACATGGTTGGAGTGCATTTACGATATCTTCGTCGCCGCCAATCATGATCGACAACGTGCCGTTTTTTGCACCGACATCGCCGCCAGATACGGGTGCATCAACACTGTGTACACCATTTGCTTTGGCAGCTTCGTAGATTTCAACAGCCAGTGATGGTTCACTTGTCGTCATGTCGACGAGGATGTTGCCTTCACTACTTCCGGCGAGGGCACCGTCCTCTCCGAGAAAAACCGCTCGCACATCGGATGGGAATCCAACGATTGCAAACGTAATGTCACTTGCTTCAGCAACTGATTTAGGGCTATCCGCCCAGATGGCACCGGCATCGAGAAGAGGCTGTGCTTTGTCTTTGCTACGCGTATATACTGTTGCGGAAAGTCCGGCATCCATAAGGTGCTTGCACATACTGGCACCCATGACACCCGTGCCAATCCAGCCGATTTTGGTTACCCCAGGTTCAATTTGTACTTCACTCACGTTGCTCGTCCTTTTTTTGCGTCGTTCCACAACGGATCTGGGCTTAGATTGCTACTCGGAAATCCCCTATCCTAATAGCCGCCATTGTAGCGTGAATTGCTCGACGGTGAAGCGATGAGTCGTGCTATCGTGAGAGAGTCGTCTATTGCCAACGATGTTCAGGGCGATTGATGATTTCTTGCAATACAATGGCTGCAGCAAGCCCGTCTTTTGAATGCAGCAGGTCGTGTACTCGATTCAATATCGATTCGTCAGGCTGACTACTCTCCAAAAGAGATTTAGAGAGAATGCTTTCTGTATCTTTAGGGGCGTCACCGTGTACATCATCGAACTTACTGCTGATGTGCCGCGTGCTTGTTTCTTCACCGGTGTAGCTTTCTTCATCGTACTCATCAAAAACATCTTCATCGTAATCGCTGAAGACTTCTTCATTGTGACCATAATCACTTCGAAGAGTCTCGTACTGCTCTCCGTGGTCGCGGACGGGAGGTTTAGGCTGCTGTTTGGGAGGAGCTTCCGCTACATCGCCAAGCGACTCCTTTAACATGCGTCGCAGCTGTTGTACTAAAGACTCATTCATCAGTCCGATGATTATCCTTTGACTGGAAGCTTATTCAGCGTCAATGACGGCCTGATTGGCTTTGTTATTACCACCGGCAAGCGCCACTCGCATGTCGGTATCGGATTGGATGTTTCTCAATTTGTAATATTCGCTGATGGTCAGCTTCCCATTTTGGAAGGCATCCGAGATAGCTACAGGTACATCCGCTTCGGCGAGAACCAATTGTGCACGGCTCTGTTCGATGGTGGCCTGCTTTTCCTGTTCGTGTGCGACTGCCATCGCGCGTCTGCCTTCTGCCTTGGCTCGAGCTACCCGCGTATCCGCTTCCGCCTGATCTGCCTGCAGCCTGGCACCGATATTGTCGCCAACATCGATATCAGCAATGTCGATTGAGACGATTTCAAATGCCGTTTGTGAATCAAGACGT
>Ga0114933_10000812_pt1 | contig 36565 bp, 34 predicted proteins | sample 4SBtaG_FD_89691 | JGI IMG/M metagenome (GOLD analysis project Ga0114933, IMG submission 89691) | Deep subsurface microbial communities from Kolumbo volcano to uncover new lineages of life (NeLLi) - 4SBTROV12_W25 metaG | ecosystem: Environmental > Aquatic > Marine > Volcanic | place: Kolumbo... | reverse complement strand
TCATAAGGATGCAAACATTGAATTAAATTTTTATCAAATGAAAAACAATCAGAATATTATTAAGAAATTATTCTTGAAAGCAAATTCGGAAGAAAGAATTTTTATAAATGATCATCAAGATTTGAAAGATTTTTTGTTAGACGAAGGATGGATTACTATTAAAGCAGATAATCCGTATATTCAAGGCTATTATTTTCATTTGAATGAATCGGGTTCTGTATCAGGAGATCATTTTTTCTGAATTTTCCAATCATATTCTTCAAAAGAAACATTTTCCATTTCATCATCATCAGGTCTCCATGCAATATCAGCTAAAACCAAAACTGTGGCAGGATTGCTGTCATGATTAACTAGTGCAGCAGCAATTCCATTTGGTATACATGCTAATTGAGGCTTTTTAGAATCAAGTATCATCTCGCGTAATGTTCCATCTATTTCTTGAGCAATCAAAAGAATTTTTCCTCGAATACATGAAAAATATGTAGTTCTTTTTTTATGAAGATGTGGACCCTTTTTTTCTCCAGGATTAATAGAATTTATGTAGACCATTTTTGGATGATCCTTAATCAAATTATCCCAATCACGCCATACAACAGTTAATTCGCCATTTATATGAGAATCTAATGTATCCTTCGTTTCATGTTTTTCTAAATCCCATAAAGAAATTTTTTTATCACTCATTTGAAAAAATTATCTACTTTAACCAATAAAAGTTTGGATTTAAAGAAACTATTGAAATCATACAATATTTTATTAGGTTTAGAAAATTGGTTAATATATGAAATTACTTGTGACTGGAGGACTCGGATTCATTGGAAGTAATTTCATTTTAAAATTTCTAGAAGATGATAATAACGAGGTAGTTAATGTAGACGCAGAATTTTATGGTTCAGATAATAGAAATTTATCAAAAATAAAAGATTCAGAAAAATATAACTTTGTGAAAGGAAATATTTCAAACAAAAAATTAATGGAAGAACAAATTTCAAAATGTGATGCAATTGTTAATTTTGCAGCAGAATCACATGTAGATAGGAGTATTAATGATGCAAATCCATTTTTAGTATCGAATATACGTGGAGCGTTTACAATTTTAGATATTATTACAAAACAAAAAAAACGTATGATTCAAATATCTACTGATGAAGTTTTTGGAAGTTTAGAAAAAGGAACCGCTGACGAACAATCAAAATTTAATCCTTCAAGTCCTTATGCTGCAACTAAAGCTGCTGCAGAACTATTGATTAATTCCTATATTACAACATTTAATTCAGATGTGATAATCACACGATGTACAAATAATTTTGGACCAAGACAATTTCCTGAAAAGTTAATTCCAAAAACAATAATTTTAGCAAATAACGATATGAAAATTCCTATTTATGGTACTGGGAAAAATATTAGAGATTGGATATTTGTTGATGATCATTGTAATGCCGTTAACATGGCACTTTTAAAAGGGAATTCGGGCGAATCATACAACATTTCTGCAAATAACGAAATTGATAATATTACAATAGTAAAAAAAATTCTTGCAATTATGAATAAATCTGAGGATTTAATTGAATTTGTTGAAGATAGACCAGGACATGATTTTAGATATAGCATGACATCAAGAAAGATTTCTAACGAATTAGAATGGAAACAGGAATCAAATTTTGATGAGGGGTTAAAGAAGACTGTTGAGTGGTATTTAGGCAACCCAGAGATTATGAAAGATGCTTCTACTATAGTTCAAGATGCAACTCCATGGAAAAATTCTAATTAATTAAAGAAAATATGATAAAAATGAAGGGAATTATTCTACATGGTGGCCATGGAACAAGATTGAGACCTTTAACACATACGGGCCCTAAACAACTTTTACCAATAGCAAATAAACCAATGTCAGAATACTGTTTGAATTCGATTAAGGAAACAGGAATAACAGAAATTGCAATAATAATTGGAGGCTTGGGTTCAAAAAAAGTAATTGATTATTATGGCTCTGGTGAAAAATTTGGCGTTAAAATTACATACATAGAACAAGATGAACCAAAAGGAATTGCACATGCAGTAGATCTCTGTAAAGATTTTATCGGGAAAGACAAATTTCTGGTATTTTTAGGGGATAATATTATACAAAAATCCATCTTAGAGTATAGAAAAAATTTTGAAGATGCAGAATCAGATGCAACGCTATTGCTATGCGAAGTAGAAAATCCATCAAGATTTGGAATTGCAGATGTCTTGGATGGAAATATTAAAAAAATTACAGAAAAACCAAAAAATCCAACGTCAAACCTTGCCGTAACAGGAATTTATTTTCTAACACCAAAAATTTTCGATGTAATTAAAAATCTCGAGCCATCATGGAGAAATGAATTAGAGATAACAGATGCATTACAGAAATTACTTGAAAACAATTGTAAAATTAGTTATGAAATAATTACTGATTATTGGAAAGATACAGGAACTCCAGAAGATATTATCAATGCAAATTCACAAATTTTAGCTGATTCTAAAGAAAGGAAAATTGGACAGGGAACAGTAATTGAAAAAGGTGCTAAGATTCATGAGAATTCCATAATTGGTGAAAATTGTAAAATATCTGATGGAGTGATCATAGGACCAAATACGAGTATAGGCGATAATGTAATCATTGAGAATATTGATAAATCATCTTTAATAGATATAGAAAATTCAATCATAATGTCAGATTGTTTGATCAAAGGATCGATAACAATTAGACATAGTATAATTTCTTCAAAGTGTAGTATTAAAAGAAATGAGAATGGACCAGAAGATAAAATATTACTATTAGGCGAAGGAACTCAAATTTCAGTTTAATTATAATAATAAGTTAATTAACTAAAAAATCTAATTTATTTTTAAAATGGTCTTTTTGTCGTAAAACTAAATACCACAAAATTTGGTTTATTTGTATAATGGAAAATCTACCTTTAGTAAGCATAATAATTTTGAATTATAACGCAGGCAAGCTACTTCTAGATTGTGTTAAATCTATCTATGATTCAAATTATAAAAATTTTGAAGTGATCGTTGTAGATAATTTATCAAAAGATAACAGCCATCTAGAATGTAAAAAACAATTTAATCAAATCAAATTAATTAGCAATGAAGAAAATTTTGGATTTTGTGAAGGAAATAATATTGGAATTAAAGATGCAAGAGGAGATTTTTTGGTAATTTTAAATCCAGATACCATTGTTGAAAAAAATTGGTTAAATGAATTCATTGTAGCATACAAGAGCAATGGAGATGGACTGTATCAACCAAAAATCTTAGTTTCTACAGAAAAAAATGTATTATTTAGCACAGGAAACATGATTCAGTTATTTGGATTTGGATTTTCAAGAGCAAAAGGGGAAAATGATCAAAAACAATTTGAAGTTGATCAAGAGGTAGGGTATGCATCAGGAACATGTTTGTTTACTTCTTCAAAAATTATGAATAAAATAGGAAATTTTGATTCATTTTTATTTGCTTTTCATGATGACCTTGATTTATGTTGGAGAGGGAAGATGATGGGCATAAAATCCTATTACATACACAAAGCAATTGTTTTCCATCCGTATGAAGGATATAGTTTCAAATGGAATCCATTCAAGTTTTTTTTAATGGAGAGAAATAGATTGTACTGTCTAATGACTCATTACAAAAGAACTACTTACTTGAAAATGGTTCCATCCTTATTATTAATCGAAATTGCAGTATCGTTATTTCATATTAAAAAAAGGATGTTTATGGCAAAATTGAAAGCTAATTACAATATTATAAAAAATTTAAAAAAAATTAATTCTAGATATAATGAAATTCAAGAAAAACGTATAATTTCGGATAAAGAAATAATTAAAAAATTTTCAGATGATATTTCAGTTCCTCCTTGGGTCATTAAAAAAAATGATAATGATTATTTTAACAAGATTTTGGTAGTAATTAGTAAATTATCCAGGAAAGTGATTTGAAATGAATTATCTGATATACCCAAGTGATTTTAATACTTTTTTTTCTTCATCATGATGCTTGAGTTTTTCATATTCGAGTGGGATTATTTGCTGATTTTTACAATCTAGAATGATTTTTGATGCATCCTTGAGTTTTTCATATATCATTGAACCACAACCAATTGCAGCAGGTAAATTTATTTCAGAACATCGAATAGACATATGAGACGCAACTCCACCATATTTTGTTATTAATCCAGAAGGATTTCTAGAAAATATCCAATCAAACCCAGGATCTGCGTGTTCTAATAGAATAATTTTATTGTTTAAAGTCGATTGCTGATATTTTCTATCAAGATTGATCACACCAGAGGTAATAGATTGATTAGTAATGAAATTTGGTTTTGCCACCTGTAAAGCGATTAAATCAAAATCTTTTTCAGATGATATGATTGATGGCATGACCAGATGATTGTTTATTTGGAATTCTTTTTTATTTTTACTAATGTTTTCCTGGAGATAAATTATAAATTGGCTTTTTGATAATTTTCTAAAATTTTTCAAGATATTATTGATTTCAATATATGAAAGATCCTCTCTGAAAAAACCTAGATCTTTTCCAGCATCAGCAATTAATTCAATTACATCACTAAGATTTCTTGTAAATTCAAATTTTAGGTTTTCACGAAGAATGAGGGATTCTTTTAAAAAAAAGAACAAGTCTTCGGATGGTATATCAAAAGTATGAATTTTAGACATATTTCTAAATTTCTTTGAAAAATATGAAGTTTGTTTTGGGTCCTGTTGTTGTTGAAATTTAATATTTTGTAAAAATTTATTTTCTTTGTCATAACGTGGTATAGTAATATCATATGTGCCAGGTCGTAAATGACCATATTTTTCTAGAAAAATTTTTTTGGTTATTTTATTTTGTGAAAATGAAGTTAAATCATTTTGGAATTGAGAAAGAGGAGATTCTAATGAATTCATAAATTCATGAATAAACGATTCTGGAAAAATTTTATTTTTTGAAAAACTTTTCAGTATTGTTGATGATATGAATGCAATTCTTGCCATCAGAGAAAATGGTATTGTTCCAAAATTTTTGCAATCATTCAATAATGATTCAGCAATAGATAATTTATTAACATATGATTCATTTTTACTTTGAATTTTTTGAATACGATTATGATTCATTTTTGTAATAGACTTATTGCAGGAATTCATTACTGAAGGAAAATTTTTAATGATGTTTTCAGTAAACTTGAAAAGCTCATCATGTATTTTTTTTATTTCATTATTTGTAAAATTGTGCTTACGTAATTCTTTCAGTCTATCATGTAATGTAAAATCATAACAAGTAAATAAAATTTCAAATTCAGCTTTATCATGTAAGTGTGGATTTTTTACAAGTTTTTCTAAATAGAATATTAATAATTTTTTTGAAAGTTTTTTATCAAAATTATTAGGAATTAACGAATGAAAACTGTGTTTGATATCTACGTAAGGCTTGTTACCAAATTTTTTCATTAATTTATGTGGGTAAAATTTTTTGTAACCAATTTCTTCTCTTCCTTTGTACCATGCATGATTCATAATTAAAAAATCATATAATGAATAATCAAGAGGTTTTGGGTTATTTCCAATGATTTCTGCAGGATTCCAATCAGTCATATCCGAGAACATTGAATTAATTTTTAAATTATCTTGTGTGTTAGATTGCAAATATTTTTTCTTATTTTTATTAATCAATTCCGCAATTTTATCATCCAAGGATAAAGTAGGTTCTAGTATTGAGGTCATTGGTCTCACTTGAAAAATTATAATATCAGATCTTTTGTTAATGCCAAATTCAATATCTAACGAACTAGAATTTACTAAATTTTCAATTTCTTTAACTGATTGTAAAAGGTTTTTCCATTTCTTTTCAATATTTTTAATATTTAGATTTCTAGAAATTTTAATTGTATTTCCTGCAAACCCATGTGTGACACCAGTTGTGGATTTACCATCCTCAAAATTTATCACATAGTATGGCGACCCAAAATCAGAAGTTCTTGTAAAGATGACTCCACTTGTCACCACATTAACCGTTTGTGTTTGAATTAATACTTGGTTTTTTGGACTAAAATTATTTTTATGTTCATAAGATTTGATTACTTTTTGAATTCCTGAGATCAATTGTTTCTTTGAAGTACTATCAATATTTAGAATACTTTCATAGCTTCCAGCTTCAGAGGAATAATCTGAATCTTCACCTATTGCTGAGCTTCTAATAATGACTTTTTTTTTATTAAAAGTTAATCCAATTTGTTGTAAAATTTCTTCCCTATTTTTTTTCCAATCATCTACAACAAATGAATATATTTTTTCTATCTTTGAGTTTTTTAGATTTAAATTTAAAAAATTGAGAACATCTGCCTTTGATGTAAAAATATTTTTTTTCTTTATTTTAGATTTTATTTTTTTCATATTCTTATTAAGATATTTTTTAAATATAACCTAATTTTTTTAAGAGTTCTTCTGCTTTTTGTTGTTCTTCATCAGTTAGTTCTTCTTGTTCTTGTTCTCTTGTTTTTAAGAAATTATTTAAAATATCATCTAATTCGTTCTGAATATCTAGATTTTCTGATGAAATATCAGTTAACTCATTTGGATCATTAGTCAAATCAAAAAATATTTTCTTTTTTGGATTATCACGTTCTCTAAGGAGTTTGTGTGTAGAAGTTCTAACTCCAATAATTTTTCCTTTAGACTGTGGATTAACTTTTTCTGTAAAATCACCTGCAGAAACTCCAGTTTCAATATATGCAGGAAGTTCTTTCATATTTTTTGAGTTTAAGAATGGAACCAAGCTTCTTCCATCTTGTGACGTGTCTGGGATTTTAAGTTCAATTATTTCAGTAATTGTTGGAAAAATATCAACATGTCTTACCAAATCATTGCATACAATATTTTTTTTAATTCCAAAACCTGAAAATAAAAGAGGAACACGGATTGTTTCATCAAATAGTTCAGATTTTCCTCTATTTTTGAGTGAACGAAGTTCATATTCTGTATATTTTGTTTTAAGATTTTTCATTCGAATTTCTTTAGCCATTTTTCTCATTACTAGAAGTGCTTTTAGTCCAACTGGTTCAAGCTTAGGTGCAATTTTTTTTCCTTTTTTAAGAATTCCTTGTATTGTAGGGATTTCATCAGGATTGGTATCTGAAAGAGGAATGTAAGAACCATGATCAGAACTGATAACAATTAATGTATTTGTAAAATCAATATTTTCAATAAATTTTCCTAACCATGTATCTATGAATGATAACATTCGTTCATACCTATTTTTACCAAATTCTTCTGTGTCGTATTCTTTGGGTAGCGCAAACAGATTATGTAAATCCATTATATGAATGGAAAATAACCATGGAGAATGCTTTGAAAGTTCTTTTAATTTTTTTATTATTAAATCACCAATTCCTCCCGAAAGATTTTTCCAAGATTCAAGTTTATTATATTCGAAAAAATTTTTTTCGTTTAATCTTGATGAAATATTTGTAAAGAAATCATGATCAGGGAAAAAACCTGAGGTAAAATATCCATTTTTTTGAAAATTATCAAAATATGTTTGAGTTTCAGGATTAAAATTAAAATGAGTTAAGCCGGTCGTACTAGGAAATAATCCAGTAAAAATACTTGCTAAACTAGTTCCCGTTTGATCAGCAGAACTAATTGCTTGTGTAAAATAGGCACCAGAACGTATTAACGAATCAATATTAGGAGTTTTTGTTGTTCTGTTTTTTCCGAAACAATGATCATGTCGCAACGAATCAATTGTAATAAAAAAAATATTTGGTTTATTTTCAGTCATTTTACTAATTTACTATTTGACAAGTTCCGATTTAGAGATAATATCAATTAACTCATCTTTTGTATGACGGGTAGCATATTGTGAAGAATATTCTTCCATATCAGTAATTTTAGAAATTTTTCCATCATAGTTTTGAATTACGTCATCATTATTTTTACTTGGATTTGAGATCATAAACTTGTCAGTTAGATCCCAACTGTTTCTAATTTCTTCAGAATTAATCAAAACTTCATGTAATTTTTCACCTGGCCTAATTCCTACTTGTTCAAAATCTGTTTTTTTAAATATTTCAAAAAGTGCATCTTTGATATCTAAAATTGAATATGATTTTAATTTTGGAATATAAATTTCAGATGCATTACCATTTACAGTACAATCTAAAATGAAATCTAATGCTTGATTCATGGTAATGGAAAATCGAGTCATATTAGGATCAGTAATAGTAATTTTTTTACCATCTTTTATCATTTTAATAAATTTAGGAATTACCGAACCACTACTGCCAACCACATTTCCATAACGTAATGCAAGGAACTTTGTCTTATGACGTTCCTCGTTTAGGAAATTATTTGCACTAACAAATAATTTTTCCATCAATAATTTTGTTGCGCCATATGTATTAAGAGGAGAAACAGCTTTGTCAGTTCCAATGCATATGACTTTTTCAACATTTTGGAATAATGCTGCGTCTATAACATTTTGAGAACCTTGAACATTTGTCTTTATTGCTTCAAAGGGATTGTATTCAATTACTGGCACATGTTTTAATGCAGCTGCATGGTAAACAATGTCTATATCTTCAAATGCAGTTTTTAATCTCTCTAGATCCCTAATATCTCCAATTAGAAATCTTAAACGATCGTCATTGAATTCAGATTCCATATCAACTTGTTGACTTTCATTTCTACTAAGAATTCGTATTGTATCAGCATTTGTTTCAAGTAAACGTTTTGTTAACGACTTGCCTAAGGAACCAGTTCCCCCAGTAATTAGGATTTTTTTCTTGTCAAACATTAAACAAGCTAATTTTTCATCACTTTTATTCTTTAGTGATGATTGAAAGGTTTGGGAAGTTTTGTTAGAAGTATTTTTAGTTAAGGAAAAATTTATCTGAGCAATGGGCGATAGAGTAATTTTTTGGCTAAGTGCAGATTTGTTACCATTCTGTATATCATATTTCTTTCAAAAAAATAATAATTCAGAATTATTTGGAATATATGATTTAACAAATAAACCAAGGAAGTTTTTTGACAGACAGACATTAACTAAATTTCAAAAAACATGGTTTTATTTTGATAATATCAAAGAATTTCATGAAGTAGATCTAGATTACCTCAAAGAATTTGAAAGGAAATATCAAATTGACTTGGACGAATTAGCAAAAAATGATAGAATTTTGAATAAGTATAATGAATATTATAATTTTTCAAAAAAGGAAATTTTGTCAATATTAGAGGATGAGTGTAAATTTTTTGAAAGTGTGTTGGATGAAGTTCATCCAGACTATTTTATAACTAGTGAAACAACTTTGCAACCCCATCATTTATTTTATGAAATGTGCAAAAGAAATGGAATTAAAATCCTGATGTTAAATCATGGAAATTGGAAAACTTTGTGTTATATCTCTCAAGAGAGACATAAAATTGACTTTTTTGATAAGAAAAAATTAGATGAACCCCCAAAGACAAATGTAACCGATTTAATTCAGTTATTTGAAGAATCTAGAGTTTCAAATTTTCATACAAAATTTCATAAAACTGTAAAAAAATCCAAAACATCATTAATTTCAGCGGCATTAAAATTCTTATCATCTAGTAATAATTCAAAAACTCATTATACATATTTTGGACGAAGTAAATTGAAAGTAATTCAAAATGAAATTGGAGATATGATAAAGAAAAATCGTAGAAAAAAATTCATTGATATTAATTTAATACATAAAATAGAAAACAATGAAAAATTTATTTACCTTCCACTTCATCAAGAACCTGAAAGATCATTACTCATAGCTGCACCAAAATTTTCTGATCAGTTAAGAACTGTAGAAGAAATATCTAAGAATTTACCTGATAATTATAGATTATATGTGAAAGAGCATCCAACACAAGGACCAGCGAGAAATTGGAGAGAAATAAAATTCTATAAGAGAATATTGGAATTGAAAAATGTTACATTAATTCATCCAGATTTTGATTCTAAGTTTTTATTTAAAAATTGTGAATTAGTAATCTCAGTGGGTGGAACTTCTAGCTTTGAAGCAACATTCTTCGGAAAACCTTCTTTAATTTTTGCAGATTTAGGATATGCATCTATTCCATCAATTAATAAACTAAATTCATATTCAGAATTGAAACAAGGAATTACGGAATCATTAAAGACAAAAGTCGAAGCGAAATTTGTTCTCAAATATCTTGAAATATTAAATGAAAATTCATTTGATTTTGATATTTTAGGTTTTGAAACTTCATACCAAAATGCATTTTATATGAATGGGAATCTGGTGGATATAGAATTTAATCAATTAGATTTTGAGAAATTTCTTAATGAGCATAAAACTGAACTTGAAACAGTAGCTAAAGAATTTAATAAAAAAATTGAACAATTCAAATTAATAAGAACAAATGAGGATACTGATTAGTATGCCAAAGCCAGTTTGTATAATTCCAGCTAGGGGCGGTTCAAAAGGAGTAGAAAGAAAAAATATTAAAAATCTTGGAGGGAAACCACTAATTGCATATGCAATAGAAAGTGCCCGGAAATCACAGTTATTTCAAGATGTAATTGTGAGCACAGAAGATAATGAAATTGCAGAGATTTCAAAAGAGTGTGGTGCAAATGTCCCATTTATGAGACCAAAAGAGTTAGCAACAGATTTGACTACAACTGAAGAAGTGTTAATTCATGCAATAAATGAATTAAAGAAATTAAATTTTGAATTTGATACTATAATGTTACGAGATTGTACAGTTCCATTTATCGATAATAACGATATGGGAAAAGCTTTAGAAAAATTTTCTCAGAGCAAATGTGATGCAGTATTTGGTGCAATTCCTGCCCATCCTAACCCATATTTTGGAATGATGGAATTAGATGAAGAAGGGTATTTGGGAAAATCAAAAACTTCTAAAAATAAAATAACAAGAAGACAGGATGCACCCATAGTATACGATGTTGATGGAATGTTCATTCTTAATGTAGAATTCTTTTTAAAAACAAAAATAATTTCTTCCGGAAAAATTATTCCATATGTATTAACAAAAGAACACGGTCACATGATAGATTTTGAATTTGATTTTAAAGTTGCAAAATTACTAATAGAAAAAAATCAATAATTTTCTTCTACAGAAGCACAAATTAAATGCAAAATCAATCTATGCGCTTCTTGAATACGAGGAGTTGAGGTAGAGGGAACCTGTATAGAAATATCAGAAAGTTTTGTTAATTGTGTATTTTTTCTTCCGGTAAGAGAAATTATTTTTGCGCCATTTTTTTTAGCCATTTTTGCGCCTAAAATGACATTCTTGGAGTTTCCGCTTGTAGAGATGGCTAAGACAATATCATCTTTACTTACAAGTGACTCACATTGTCGCTCAAAAATTTTATCGTAGCTGTAGTCATTAGAAATTGAAGTGATAATTGACGTATCAGTTGTAAATGCAATAGCTGGTAAACTTTTTCTTTCTTTTTGAAATCTTCCTACGAATTCAGCCACAAAATGTTGTGCGTCAGCAGCACTGCCACCATTTCCAAATGATATTATTTTTTTATTATGCGAAATAGAAGAGTTAATCATTTTTGCAGATTTTTCAATTACCTTCAGCAAAGATTTACATTCTTTTATTGTACCCAAACACTCATCAAATTGTTCGATTAAAGAAGCGTCAGATTTGTTCGTCATATCAATCCAAATTACGTAATTTTTTCATCACAGGAATTTCTGATGGCCAAACACGTTTTTCACCATCGCCAACAATTTTATCAATTGTTCTAATATCTCTAACTAAACGTTCCAGACCTTGAGGTTCTAATGATGCAGCCTGATCTGAACCATACATAGAACGGTCTAGAGTTATATGTCGCTCAATTGATGTTGCACCCAAGAGTACTGCTGAAACACAAATTAGATAACCCATTGATTCATGTCCACTATAACCCACAGAGCAATTAAATTCATTCTTTAATGTTTGAATACATTTTAAGTTCGCTTCTTCAGGTTTCATCGGATAAGAACTATTTGAGTGTTGTAATTCAAATGGACAATTATTTTCGTGGAATATTTTTACTGCATTATGAATTTGTTCCATTGTACTCATTCCAGTTGAAATAAAACTATGTTTTTTTTCTTCTGCAATTTTTTTGAGTAATGGAATATTTGTTAACATTGCAGATGCGACTTTATTGTATTTTAAATTGAATTTTTTTAGAAAATCTTGACTATCAAGATCCCATGATGAAGCGTACCAATCAATATTTTTTGTCTTACAATAATCATCAATTATTTTGTATTCTTCAAAATCAAATTCTAGACCCATTTTTTGTTCTCGTGTGGTTTTTCCCCATGGACTATCACGAGAAGAATCTAGGACATCTTTTGAATATACTTTCTCAATAGTTCGCTTTTGGAATTTAACTGCATTACAGCCCGCATTTGATGCAACATCGATCAATTTTTTTGCGATATCAATGTCACCATTATGATTAATGCCAATCTCGGCAGTGATAAATACCATTTATACTTTTAACAAATTTTCTCATTTAATAAAATTTGTTAAGAATTGTGACGTAGAAAAATATCGGCTACTTCTCTAAATACACCCTCACCACCTTTCTTCTCACAAACGTAATTAACTATTGAACGAACTTGTTCAATTCCATCGTTTGGGCAAGCAGAAAAACCAACTTTCTTGAGTAATCCAATATCATTGATATCATCACCAATATATCCAATCTCAGATATTTTTACACTGTATTTTTTCATGATTATTGGAGCAATACTTTCTTTGTCTTGGATTCCATCGTAAACATGTTCGATATTCATTTTTTTTGCCCATCTTCTAACAATCTTTGTTTTTTCTTTTGTTACAATAATTGTTGGAATCCCAGATCTTCTCAATAAATTTACGCCCATACCATCGCGAGTATGAAATTTTTTCATGACATCTCCATCTGAGGTATAATACATGCCACCATCTGTTAAGACACAATCAACATCTGTAAGTAAAATTTTGAGTTTTTTTATTGATTTAAGATCTTTCATGTTAATCAAAGCTAAATATCATTTATATCGATATGTATTAAATTCTATTAATATGTCATATTTCAGATCATTATTTTCATTAGAAAATAAGGTAGCAATTGTAACAGGTGCTGCCCGAGGTAATGGTTTAGCAATTTCCGAAGCTCTTCTACGTTCAGGTTCAACGGTGATAATGGTAGATGTTCTGAAAGAAGAGTTAAAGAAAACTGAAAAAGAGTTTTTATCAAAAGAACTGTCAGTATTTAGTTTTGTAGCAGATATTTCAAAGAAGGAAGAAATAAAAAAACTTGTAAAGTATGTCAAAACAAAATTTGGAAAACTAGATATTTTAATAAACAATGCAGGAATCACAATTTCTGATTCACCATTAACATATAGTGAAAAAGATTGGGATAAAACATTCAAAATTAATCTAAAAACACCATTCATTCTTTCACAGGAATGTTCAAAAATCATGATGGAAAAAAAATCAGGAGTTATAATAAATATCACGAGTATAAATGCAGAATTTGCATTTCCAAATAATCCAGCATATCAAGCCACCAAAGCAGGACTAAAACAACTAACAAAATCTTTGGCGCTAGATCTTGCAAAGTTTGGAATTAGAGTAAATAGTATCGGTCCAGGTTACTTTCGTACATCAATGACGAAAAAAAGTTGGGACAATCTAAAGAGAAGAAAAGAGATTCAGGAATGTACGATGTTAAAAAGATGGGGAGTTCCAAAAGATTTGGAAGGAATAATTATTTTCTTGTCATCTGATGCATCTTCATATATTACGGGTCAAGACATTTACGTAGACGGGGGATGGACCGCAAAGGGAATGAGATGAAGAGGCCAAATGTACTGTTTATTGGAATTGATTCTTTCCGAGGAGACAAATGTTTTGGGAAAAACAAGTCATCAAAAACACCAAATATTGATAAATTAATTAAAAATGGTGTTTATTTCGAACAGGCAATTAGTGTTTCAGATGGAAGCTATACTTGCATGGGAGGAGTATTTACATCACTTTATCCATTTCAAAGTGGCATAACAACAGTATCTGCATATTCAAAATCAACAAAAATTTTTCAGAAATTTCGAGAAGCGGGATACAAATTGTATGGGACCGCACCATGTACACCGTTTTTTATCAATTTATTGGAATCATTTGATGAAAAAGAAAATTTTTCAAAACCAGGTTACTTGTATCCTGTTTCAGGCAACCCCAAAGATTCTAGAACGGGAGAGTACATTTTAGATAGATTAGACAGAATCAGAGATGGAAAAATCGAAGAGCCATGGTTTTATTTTATTTTTCTTACAGATCTGCATAGGAGTGTCAAGTATGGCATTCCTGAGGAATATTATAAAGATGAATTTGGTGAGACAGAATATGATCGAATGGTGTCAGCTTTAGACACATGGATTGGAAAATTTTTAGAAAGAATTGATTTGGACAATACTTTGATAATATTAACTTCTGATCATGGCGAATTTATACCAACTCCAAAAATAGGACATGAGTTAACTTACATTCCGGAATTATTTGAACCTGGAAAAAAGATGAAAGAAAAAACGCCAAAATCCTTACACGGGATTTACTCTTTAGGATATAGAATTTTACGCTATTTTATGATTCCAATAAAAAATAGAAAATACAACAATGAATTATCACCTTTAGAATTAAAATCACTCAATACTAGGGGGCACAGTTCATTATGGATTTTACCAGATGATACGGTGAGAGTTCCATTAGTGTTTTCAGGTCATGGAATTAAATCAAAAAATAAAATAATTAATCAACAAATTGGTTCAATAGATATTTTGCCCACAATGGCAGATTTACTTTCAATTGAATTTGATTTCAACAAAGCTCAGGGTCAGAGCCTTTTACCATTAATTAATGGAGAAAAAATTGAAGAAAAACCTGTTTTCATTGAAAATGCAGTAAGAAGAAATCCAACAAAACCAGGAAACTGTATAGGGGTTAGGACAAGTAAATACAAATATTATCGAGCTAGAGGAAACCCAAAGAAAAAAGTTTGTCTATATGATTTGATTTCAGATCCAGATGAAATAAACAATATTGCAGAAGAAAACAAACAAGTGGTAAAGGAATTAGAGGAATTATTGACAGAAATAAGAAGAAATTCTATAAACGAACACGAGATAGATAAGAGTGAAACAGAGAGAATTGAGAGAGATTTGAAACCTTTAGGTAAAGCCTAAAAATTTTAAAAAAATAGATTTTTTGGTGCATTTTATCTAATTAATAGTATTTTTGATACGTGACTAATATAACCAGATAATAAAGAAAGTGTCTTATGAACAAAATTACTGTCGGAATACCAGCATTTAATGAAGAGAAAAATATTGCAGCGATAATCATAGGATTAAAAAAAATTACAGATAAAATCATAGTATGTAATGATGGCTCAACAGATTCAACGGGTGAGATTGCAAAAGAATTAGGTGCTATTGTAATTAATCATGAGAAGAATTTGGGATACGGAGCAGGGATAAAGAGCATATTCTTGAAAGCAAAAGAGATGAAATCTGAAATGCTAGTTACGGTAGATGCAGATGGTCAACACGACGTAAGAGATATCACAAAAATTGTTACTCCAATTCAGGAAGATAAAGCAGAAATAGTCATCGGTTCAAGATTTTTAGAGAAAGTTGAAAATATTCCAGAATATAGAAAATTTGGAATAAAATTAATTACAAAAGTTACAAATCTCTCATTGAGTCAAAGTTTGACTGATTCACAAAGTGGGTTTAGAGCATATTCAAAAAAAGTTTTAGAAAAATTAGTTCTTTCTGATAAAGGTATGGGAATTTCAACTGAGATATTAATTAAAGCAAATAATTTTAATTTTAGAATTGGAGAAGTTCCTATAAAAGTTTCATATGAAGGCGAAACATCAACAGAAAATCCAGTTTCTCATGGGACATCAGTTTTGTTTAGTACTATAAAATATACTTCCATAGAACACCCAATCAAATTTTATGGTATACCAGCAGTAATTTTACTTCTTTCAGGAAGTGTATTTACTTATTTTGCAATACAATACTATGTTGAGTTTGGAAAATTGAATACTAATGTAACATTAATTGGTGCGGGACTATTTTTCATAGGTATTGTTTTATTGATTGCAGCAATACTGCTGTATTCTTTAGTATCAGTAGTGAGAGAAGGAAGAGATAACAAATAGTGTAACACATTGAGCGGTTTAATTTTTTTAAATAATCTTTCAAAAACTAAAATGATTCTTTATTTTAGTTTTATAATATTTAGTGGACTAATTTTCAGATACATATTTTTTCCATTTGATATTCCAATTGTGCTAGACGGATTGGGATATTTTTGGTATGCAATGGATCTTAATGTTATGAAAGAATTTCCAACAAATCATGATTTGCCTAATAATTTATGGCCTACATTACTATCCATATTTTTTTCGGCATCAAATTCTGAGAATTTTATGGATTACATGTCAATTCAGCGTAATCTGTCCATCATATTTTCAGTTTTTACAAGTATACCAGTCTATTATCTTGCTAAAAAATTTGTTAAGAAAGAATATGCATTGATGGTACCACTGATTTTTATTTTTGAACCAAGAATAATTGAAAATTCATTGCTTGGAATTACTGAATCAATGTTTGTATTTTTTGTAACAACATCTCTTGCACTTTTTTTTCATGGAGGAAAAAAATCAATCTTGTTATCATTTATCCTGGCAGGCGTATTTTGTTTAATTAGATATGAAGGATTGATGATGACAATTGCCATGTTTGGAATTTTATTTTATAGATTTAGGAATAAAAAAAAGGATCTAGTTTTCGGTGCGTTTATGATTTTAATTTTTATTATAGTTCTAGCTCCAATGTCATCAATCAAAAATGATACTATGGGATATGATGGGATTTTTAGTCATGTAGGAGCTGGTGCGGGCATGGTTGCTAAAGAGACGTTCGAGTCTTCAGAGATTACTGTCCAAAAATTTTTTCCTTTGCTTGGGATCTCCAATTTTATTAAATTATTTGGATGGATATTAATTCCAACATTTACAATATTCTTTCCTTTAGGAATATTTTATTTTCTAAAAACCAAAAAAAGAGAGAATATTGAACTTATCATAATTAGTGCGTGCGCATTAATTCCTGCTTTATACGCATTTTCTAGGGACATATCAGATGTAAGATATTTCTTTGCGGTTTTTCCTATGATTACAATTTTAGTAGTTTATGCAATAGGCATAATTTCGCAAAAGATGAAAAGAATTAATTTAATTTCATTATTATTTTTGGTATTAATTTTAATTGGATCTGTTACTTTTTTTATTGTCAATAGTATTGATTATGAACATGAAAGAGAATCATATTTGATTTCAAATGAAATTTATTATTTAGTAGAAGGTGTCAATGCGTCGTATTATCCAGAAGGAGCTTATTTACGAGTGGCGCAGTTAGCAGATAGTAGTTTTCCAATTACCAGTATAGAAAGTAAATCAAAGATCGTCTTTATTTCGTCAGTAGATGAAGAAAATATTGAAGATTATATAATCAATGGAAAGGATAAAGGACTAACACATCTAATCATTGATCAAAAATTTATTGAGGATGAGAATAGAGCGGATCAGTTTTTGGACAATATTTTTGAAAATGAGAACGATTATCCATATCTTAAAAAGGAATTTGATTCTATCAAAGAGGGATATTCCACTCATGTGAAAATATTCAAAATTGATTTTAACAAATTTGAAGAATATAGAAATTAAATTAATTTTTGATAAATTAATTCAAGAGAATTTTTAGAAATTATATGCTCACTTTGAGATTTATCAATATAGATTTCAAAAGATCCAGATCCAATATTGTTGATTTTGTTTTGAAGTATTTTTTCAAAGGTTGTAGCACCATTACCAGAGAAGCAACAAGGATCATATTCATTAAAAATTTGTATTTGTAATCGTTGACTTGCACCTAAAAGATAGAGCTCAAGATAATTAACTTTTGAATACAATTCATAACGCGTTTGTTCATAATCACCTAAGTTTTTTGGTTCTGAACGAAGATAGATCGGATAAGAACCAGCTACTGAGAAGCTTTTAGATATTCTTTCATCAACAGCAGAATAAATTGTTGTTGTCCAACCACCACCAGAAATACCAACCATCGAATAGGAATTATAATCAAAATATGAATCAAGATAATTTAATCCTCTAGTAATTGGTTCAAAAAATAATTTCATAGGTTCAAAATTTTTGGTTTCAAGAAGAGCAAAATGATCATGAGACATTAGTTTAATTTTTCCAAATGAGGGATGATTTATGACAGGTTGATTATTTTTTCCTGTTAGAGGCATAGAAAAAGCTAGTATAGAATATTCTTTATCTAATAAATACTCAATTGTTTCGATTCCATTGATAAAATCACCATCATGACCTTGATGATAGATAACAAGTTCATTGTTAGATTTTTCTGGAATAAAATGATATGAAATAGAATTAATATTGTGTTCGGAGATTGTTTCTAATTTGTTAATTTGTTTAAGATTATTAATTTCTGAGAATATAGGATCTTGGAAATTCTTTTCTATAGAATCAGGTAGTTTCTCAGAAATGACATTATTATCCCAAATAAAATTAATTAAAAAGGCTCGTTTATCGAACAATTCATCTTGAGTTTTTATATCAATTAATGTATCTATTTCAGATTTATTCATAAGATTTAATGGTTCAAAATTCTTTTCTGGTGCATCTAAAACAAATTTTTTTACAGTATCTAAGTTTGTGGAAGCACCTATTGCAAAAAACAAGATTGCAATTAATATTACCGACACAATAATTTTTGTGTTCATTTTCCAGAATATCTCAGCTTATTCATATTGAGGTCTTCTATGGTTTCTTTAAATAATTTGAATAGAAAATAATGAGATACTGAACCTAATTCATTTCTAGAAATTGGGGGCTCGTGTAGATCAAATTTTAAAATTTTTATAATTTTTCCACTATCATATTCCTCATTCATATGATGAAGAGTTACGCCCCAGTGGATTTCTTTATTTTCTATTGCATCTTCATATTCAGTTGGACCTTTATATTCTGGCAAAGGTCCAGGATGATAATTCACAAATGCAATTTTTGGGATATCAAGTAATTCTTTGGAAATTTTTCTCGGATAACAATACGACACACCAAGATCAAAAGGAGTATCAGGCGGAGTTTCATTAATTGTAAAAATTTCATGTTTCAGTTTTTTCATTGTTAGAAAATTAGAGATTTTTGAGATGTGCCTTGTTTTAGTATAAATGCGAATCATGAAATTACTATTAAAAAATGATTAAATAATCTTGTTATGAATTAATTATCGTTATCTAATTTTTTTGATTTTAAATTACAGTTGGCATTTAAGCAGTTTCCTGTTTTCAAATCAAACACATAATGATGTAGACTGCATTCTATATGATTATCTCTAATTATTCCAGTTTCAAGACTAGCCCCAGCATGAGGACAAAATTTTTCAATTTCAAATTTTTCTCCAGAAGAGTTTTCTACAGTAATCGTCTCAGTAGAAGATGATTTTTCAAAAATTTCAACTGCTTTAGTAGCTGATTCATCATTAAATTTCAGTAGGCCCAAAAGATGATCATTGTATATATCAGGATTTCTCCAAGCTAGAAAACGCAAACTTAGAAAGAAATCTTCCCAAGGTAAATTTTCGAGTAATATTCTTTTCAGCCATTTACTATTAAACGAGTATTTGTAATCAAACTTATCATTTTCTTCAAACTCTTTAAAATAAGGCTTTGAACTAAAATTTACAATCCATTTTCCACCATCAGAACCATCAATATCAAAAAATACAGTCATGTTTATGCGTTCATTAAAATACAAACTAACATTAAACATTTTTTCAAAATGTTCTTTCATTTTTTCATTAATATTTTCACAAGGTAATGAATCGATTTTATTTTTTATATTTACTATATTTGGTTCCATTTCGCTAGAATAATTTTTGAGATATTCAGTATAGTCATCCCATGAGAAGTTTTTTCTAATTTCATTATTTTGATTTAGAGTGTTTGTTTCAAGATCTAGTACATCACCAGGCATTGTTGCATGAATAGTTTTTGCGTATCCTTTGTTTGATAGCCAATTTTTAGATGTTTGAGGATTAGGAAATATTGGATCATTATTAGCATAAAAAATTTTATTATCCAAAAAAGCCGGTGGACCAGCATTTATGACTAAATGTTCAGAGTTGAATGCCGTAGCAGTTTGCAATACATAATTCAATTTTGATTCTTTTTTCTTTATAGAAACATTCTTTCTTTTTTCATCATTATATTGAGTATATGCTACGGGAAACCAACTTGCACCTGAACCCTGCATTAAAACTAGATTTGGATCTCCGCCGATAAATTCTTTCATTGATTTAATTTGAGATACACTAACTCGACTATCAACAGTATTGATAAGACTTTTTTTATTTGTTTTAAAGATCCATATTGAATCTTGATTCATTGGTGATTCTTCTGTCCATATATGACAATTCAAATCTCCAATCAGATGAGAGTCTTCTAATGATAATTCTATTGGTTCTTTTGCTGTTAAAAATTTAATTTTTTCAAATAAATTTGAAGAAGGATATTTTGGAATTAGAATAGGTACGTTGTCAGAAAGACGAGTAAGAAATTCAGGGTCAAGATGGTCCATGTGTTCATGTGAAACAATCACAGCATCAAGATCTGACCAATCTTCTTCCATGTAGAAATGATTTGCAGGTAATTGGTACCAAGATCCATCAAAGGCACCATTTTTGTTAAACCAACCATCCATGACTATTTTTGTAGTATCAGTTGAAATACAGATTCCGGCATGTCCTAAAAATTCAATTTTCATATGACTTCTTGTGAAATTTTAGAATAAAATCATTCCCAATTTTTTTCAAAAAAGGCAGATATTGTTTCATAAATTAACTTCAATTCTTCATTAGTCATATTTGGATACATCGGAAGAGAAAGAATTCTTGATGAGATATTCTCAGTGGTTTTAAGATTAGAATATTTTTTTAATTTTTGATGAAATTGAGTAAGATGTACTGGATAGAAAAATACTTTTGACATAATTCCATTTTCAGATAGATGTTTTTGTAGTTGGTTTCTTAGAGTTTGGTTTGGAGTCAGGATTGAATATAATTGGTAGACATGTTTGAAGTTTTTTGGTTCTGGAGGTAAAGTGATTTCAGAGATTTTTTTTAATTTTGAATTAAGAGTTTTGGCATTTTTTCTTCGTAGATTAATTAATTTTTCAATTTTATTTAATTGAGATAATCCTATGGTAGCAGTAATTGTTGACATTCTCCAGTTGTAACCAAGTTGCATGTATTCTGGTTTATTTGTACTAAGAAAATAATTTCCAATTTTCCGTCCATGGGATCTAATTAGTTTACATTTTTTGTATAATTTTGATGAGTTAGTAGCTACTGCACCTCCTTCTCCAGTGGTTAAAACTTTGTTTCCAGCAAAACTGAAAATTGATGCATCACCGAATGATCCAATTTTTTTAGAATTAATTGTTGCACCAAGAGATTCTGCTGAATCTTCAATTAGAATTTGTTTATTTTGTTTTGCAATAGTGCGAATTTTATCAATTTTACATGGTAGACCCGAATAATGTACTGGCATGATTAGTTTAGATTTTTTTGTAATTACTTTTTGTAAATTTTCAGGATCCATGCCATAAGTTTCAGTTTCAATATCAACAAATTTTGGTTTTGCTTTAACCATTAATGCTGCATTTGCTGTAGATACAAAAGTAAATGAAGGCACTAGAATTTCATCATTTTTTCTAATATCATGTGCAATCATAGTTGCATGTAATGCGGAGGTTCCAGAATTCATTGTTATACAATAATCTACACCTAGATATTCAGCAAGAGTTTTTTCAAACTCTTCAATTTCCGGACCCTCTGCCCAATGCATTCCACGCTGAACTACATTAGTGATATTTTTGATATCATCTTTATCTACAAGAATTTTGTAAAGAGGAACTTTCCATCGGATCATTTTTAATGTTAATTTAATCTGTTAGTTATTATATGAAACTACAAAATTCCTTCAAACAGGAGTTTGGTAATAAGAAAATCCTGATTACAGGAGGAACAGGAAGTATCGGAATAGGATTAATTAAACAACTTTTACCCTACAAACCAAAAATTATCAAAGTGTTTACGAATGATGAAAATTCAATTTTCGAGTCAAAAAGAAAATTTGGTAAAAACCGGTTAATTGACTATGAAATGGGAGATATCAGAGATAAGGATAGATTAGATCTTGTGATGAAAGAAATAGATATTGTCTTTCATGCGGCAGCAATGAAGCACGTAGATATATGTGAAGAAAATCCCTTTGATGCGGTAAAGACAAACGTTGTGGGAACTAGTAATATTATCGAATCATCAATATCTGCAAAAGTATCAAAATTCATTCTAATTAGTACTGACAAAGCTACGTTACCAAGTACAACATTGGGGGCAAGTAAATTATTGGCAGAAAGATTAACGATCAATGCAAATACAAATAATAATTTTAAAAAAACAATTTTTTTGATTGTAAGATTTGGAAATGTGATTGGTTCGAGGGGTTCAGTTTATCAAATCTTTTTGGACCAAATAAGAAAAAATCAATCTCTTACGGTAACAGATCCTAGGATGACACGATTTATAATGTCAATTCAAGATGCAGCAGGATTAATTCTTAAAGCAACAAAGATTTCAAAAGGTGGAGAAATTTTTATTTTAAAAATGCCATCTGTAAAAATTAGAGATCTAGCAGAGAATATGGTAAAAGTATGTCAAACTTCTAATAAAGATTTCAAGATAAAGTTATCAAAGTCTAGAGACCACGAACGATTTCATGAATATTTAGTAACACCTGAAGAAATTCCATTTTGCCACGATCTTGGAGATATGTACAAAATTTCAAAAGAGAAAAGTAGTAAAAAATTATCTGCAAAAGAGTTTAGTTCAGAAACTGCAAAGAAAATGAATGAAGTAAAGTTGAAGAATGTCATAAAAGAATTACGTGAAGAGTACTTACCATTCTGATTTTACGAAATTTTTTGAATTAACTCTATTAGTGAATTAATTGCATTATCATTTGTTAAGTTCTTTAGTGCATGCTCTCTTCCAGATTTAGCAATAGATTCCCATTTTGGATCATCTTTTGTTTCAAGATAATCTCTAAATCGTTTTTGATAGTTTTTTTCATTAATAAAAATCGAATTTTCATTATCAATAAAACCTAATTTATCGGCTCCATTTTGATCATTTACCTCCATAAATGTCAAACAACCAGCTGCTGGAATTTCAAAATATTTTGCAGTGTAATTTACAGTGGTAGCTGCAATTGATGCACAATATTTCTGTAAAAGAAGTGGATATTTATCACCTATGAATTCATGTTGAAGAGTTGGAGTATAATCAACATATGGAAGTTTATTACATAATGTTCGTAGTTTGTAATGATGCAGAGCATTTTCAGGATTATTAATCTTATTAAATATTTTAGATAAGAATTTTGTATTTCCCACAGCACCAGTGTTTAAAATTTTGTCAGATACTCTTTCAGAAAAAGATTTTTCTTCATAATATAATGAAGGTTCGAGTCCATAAAGAACAACTTCATAATCATAATTTTTTGGATAATATTGATAGAAATTTTTTTCGTGTTGATATCCAAAATATGCAGTTATGTTGAATCTTTCATGAAATTCACCAGCATCATATTTTTTTATATTGTGAAGATCACCAACCCTGGTTATAACGGGGATGTTGACTTTTTTTAGATTTTTAATCTCTTCTGGAACACAATGACATCTATTTTCAAATAATAAAATTGCATCAAATTTATCCTTAAGATCTAAGGCATCAAATGTACCATTAACAGGAAAATAGGTGACAGAAAGAAGTGGGTTTCTTTTTAGTGCATGCATAAAAAAATGATAAGAGGTTGTAAAGAAATAATTCGGTGTTAACGTTTTACAAGGCGAGTAAATGAATGCAAGTTTAATTTTAGTATCTATTTTTTTCATTTATTTAATCTTTAATTTTATGTATCAATCCCCATCAAGTTCTTTCAATTTATTAATTGTAGATTCTTGAACTTTTTCACGTTGATATTTTGTATCTTTGAATTTCATATGTTCTTTTAATTCTTCTTGTAATTTTTTTAATTCTTCCAGATCTTCTTTATTTAATTTTTCATTTTCTGAGATTTTAACTAATAATTCTGTAAGCTTTAGATGAAAAGGAACCATTAGTTCAGTATTAAGTAAAATTCTTCGGAAATATGGATTAACTTCCATTCCTATATCGGCTTCTGAACGATATGCAGATGTACGTTTGAAATGAGCATATCCAATTAGGATTAAAATTGGAATGCCGGTGAGACAAAGAATCACCACATAATGAATAAATGTTGGAAAGATATCGTGTAGAAAAGGATAACGTTCGATTGCAAGAAAGTATGTAACAGTAAGTGTGTTTATTGCAGCAAAGATGAAAGCAAAATAGGTAGACCAACCATTTCGAAAATAATACCATGAACGGAAAGCTAGATTTCTTTTCATAATTTTTAGATTAAATAATGATATATCAAGGTCACTGAAAAATCATTATTAACATAATAATGAAGAGATATTTTCATTAACCGGATATTAAGAAGACAAACATGAAATGCACTTTATGTGATAAGGATTATCAAATACATTCAGATACCTCTTATCTAAAATTACCAACATTTCGTTGTAACAATTGTGATTTAATAGTCACAGGTAATAATGAATTAGAGATTAAAAGTCAGACAGAAAAAATCTATAAACAAAAACATTGGGGTGATGGAAATCTATGGGATGCAGAAAGATCAATAGATTCGAATTATACTGATGAGGAATCATTAGGTAAAAAAAGATCATGGATTTCACAATACAAATATTGTAATCCATATTTAAAAAATAAAAAAACTATTTTTGAGATTGGTTCTGGTCAAGGTCAAGCAAGTTGGTGGTTTGAACAAGAAGGCTTTATTGTTACAGGTATTGAACCAGATTCAAAAAATGTGGAATTAATTAATCTAAAATTAAAGAAAGGTAAATGTATCGTTGGGTCAGGAGAAGATTTTGAAATTAATGAAAAATTTGATGTTATTTGGATGTCACATGTTTTAGAACACTTAGTTAACCCTGATTATTTTTTTTCAAAAATTAAAAATAATATGAAGAATGATGGGATTTTTTTTATCGAGGTACCAAATTGCGAAAACACATCAGTTTTAAAAACATCTATCGAATTAGTGCCACATACATTTCATTTTTCAAAAAAATCCTTAGAGAAATTAGCAAAAAAAAATTTATTTCAAGTCATTAAATCTGATTATTTTAGACCAGCTAGTAGATTAGAAGGGATTAAACAAAAAACTCTAAAAAAATATCCTTATTATCCAAGAATTAAATGTAAAAATTCTGATGGACTTTATTTAAGAATGATTTTAAGATTGAGTGAAAAATGAGGATATTAGTTGGGTATGGAAGTAGGGGAAAGTTTTTTCATCTGAAAGAATTTTGTGATGAGCTTGAAAAACACAATATCAATGTAAAATTAGTTAAAGATACAGAATATAGTAGAGGATTTCCAAGTAAAAGAATTTCCGATTGGATTAATGGTGATAAAAAATTCAAGACATTAATTGGAGATTTCAAGCCAGATTTGATATTTACTGATAGGCAAACACATTTTGCTATTCATTCCATAAAATCTGGAATTCCAACTTTTGTTTTGTTAAGAGGTCATTATTGGGAAGAATATGTTTGGGCTATGAGAACACTTGGAAAGAATGTTAAAACAAGAATTGCAATTTGGTTTAGAAACAAAGTTTCTGAGAGAGTTTTTCAAGAAGCAACAGCAATTTTACCCATATGTGAATATCTAGAACATGTTGTGAAAGAACATCATCCACAACAAAATACAGGAGTATTTCTTGAAGGAATTAATTCAGAAAGATGGTATCGTACAAAAAAAATGGAATTAAACCATCCATGTGTCGGATTAGTACAAGATGCAAATTGGTGGGGAAAAACAAAAGAAATGTTACTTCTAGAAGATGTTCTTAAGAAGATGCCAGATGTTCATTTCTATTGGGCAGGAGATGGACAGTATCGTAGTAACATTACAGAAAAATTGGAGAAGTATGATAACTTTACTTGGCTTGGCAGATTAGACTATCCAGACAAAATAAGAGAATTTTTAGAAACTTTAGATGTTTATGCACTAATCACAGGAATGGATCTTGCACCATTAACATTGAAAGAGGCACAATTGATGGAAAAGCCGGTGATTGCAACAGACGTTGGAGGAGATAAAGAAATGATGATCAACAATAAGACTGGGTTTTTGGTAAAAGAAGGAAACTCTGAGGATATTATTGAGAAGATAACAAAATTACTTGCAGACAAAGAATTATCAAAAAGGATGGGAATGGAAGGTGCCAGATTTGTTAGAGATGAATTTAATTGGAAAAAGGTAACAGAAAATTTTCTAGAAATTATAAAACCATATTTAAAAAATTAAAATCTTATTTAACATATTTTTTATGAATTGTTTTAGAATTTTTAACTTGTTTTGAATATTTTTCATTAATTGATTTGATAAGATCAAGTGTTTGATTTTGTATCAAATCTAGATTCGGGATTACACAATGACCACCAATGAAACCAGGATACATTTTCGGTCTATTACCTAAAATTTTATGTATTTCATCAGAAAATTGCCACATTTCATCATAATCAACATTATGTTGAATTGCTATAGTATTAGTTAGTTGAGCATATGTAATTAACCATCCAAGATATGAAGTGTCACAAAGAATTTTTGCAAGCTCCAAAGTTTCAGGTTTTGACATTTGTTTAGTTTCAATTCCACATTTTTTCATTGTTTTACGATATTGAGAAATAGCCCAATTTTTTTTTGGTGCATTTTTAGATATGGCAAAAAATTTTTGATATTTTTGTAAATCTTGTATCATTCTTTTATGAACACCTCGTGTTGCGCTAAAAATGATAGGAATCTTTAATTTTTTTTGTAACTGTTCTGTGGTGCCAGGACGAATTGTACTATGAACAACAATGCATTCAGGTTGGAATTTTTTGTTTAGTTGGAGTACATTAGAATTAAAATTTTGGTTTACAGGTATGGCAATATGTAAAAATCGTGTTTGAGTGTTCTGTAATTTGGTAAATTTTTTCTCATTCATGAGTTTTTTGTCCAGATCATAACCCACTGCAATTTCTTTTTTAGAAATTAGTTTTAAAATTGGGAGGCCAATTTCACCTAAACCTGCAACAATATCTTTTTTCATTATTTTATTCATTTTTGTTTAGTAAATTAATCTAGTGTAGTATTACTATTCATTTCTTTTGTAACAAATAATCTATACCAAATCTCAAATGCTAAAATACCTAAAAATTTGTTAACATACCTTACATCTAGTTCAGGATTATCAATATGCTTATGAATCCAGTCATTATTTATCCATCCATCATTTACAACTCTTGAATCAATAAGAAAATTTTTACAAAGAGAATGACCATGTGATTTCCATAAATTGATTGTGTTAACATTGAATCCCAATTTTTTCTTCCCAACCAAAGAAGCATGGCCATTTTTTGTTAATATTTCTCTAAGAGGTAATTTTCCAATATTGTTAAGTTGATCATATTTTTCTGAATCTTTAATGTGTGGTCCAACTTGCAGCAATGCTTGATTTAAAATAGGTGTTAACAATTTCATACCAGAATATTCTATTACAGATGTATTAATTGGATTAAAATTATATAATAATTTTCCATTGTAATCTGCCAAGAATACTTGTTCTAATCTAGATAGTGTATTATCAAAGTATGGTAAGAGAGTTTGATGTATTGATTTCCAAGAAAATTTTGATTTTTGATCAAAGATTTTTTCCTGATCAGGTACTCTATCTCTTTCATGACATTCCAGATATGCAGTAACTTTTTCTAATGGAGTAGATGTTTCAGTTGTTAATGAAAGAAATTTTTGATATCTAAACGTATAACCACCAAAAAGTTCATCGCCACCATCACCTGAAATTAAAATTGGAGAGAGAGTTTTAGATTTTTTAACAACATAATACCAATGAAGATCCCAAAATGGCATTTTGATAATACTAATTGCTTTAGGAAGTTCAGACAGATAGTTTTCAAGGCTTACAATATGATGTTCGGCATTAAATTTTTCAGCAATTTTTGCAGCATCTACCGTTTCATCAACACTATCTGCAAATTTTATTGAAACAGCTTTTATGTTAATATCAGGTTTGACCTTTCTAAGTATAGATAGAACAAGAGTAGAGTCGACACCCCCACTTAATGCAATTGATATTTCATTACCATCATAATATGCCAATTCTCCTTTTATGTAATCAGAAATTGAATCTTCAATAAATTGTGTGTTCATTCTAGGTTCATTTGGTAAAAAATCATTTGGAGTTTTTACAGGAAGATTTGGTTTTAGGTTTGGATCATACCTTAATGTGAGAATGTTTACTATGGAAGACGGATTAATGATGGGATTGTTGTTATCCACGACCTAATCCTCTAAAAATTAATTTTGATTTATTGGCCGCAATAGGATCAATAATTCCTCGTGTGTCAATTAAGATAGGAGTTTTCATCTTACAAAAATTTGATATTTCAAATTTTGAAAATTCTTTATGAGCAGTAACAATTATTGCGCCATCCATTTTTTCAAGTAATTCTTCAGAAAGTGATTCAGAGACATCTATACCATATTGTGTAGTAGTAGAAAAATATGGATCATAAATGTGGATATTTGCACCTAAGTTTTTTAATTTTTGAATAATAGGCTCAGCTGGTGTTAATTGTATATCTTTAACATCTGGTTTGTAAGATATGCCAAGAAGTAGGATTTCACTACCATCTAATGACTTTCCTGATTCTTTGAATGCATCAATTGTAAGTTCAACGACATGTTGAGGCATTTTTTCATTAATTCGTCTTCCAGATTCAATAATGCTAAGGTTTGAACCAATGCGTTTTGCTGTATTAAGTAGTTGGTAGGAATTAATTGGTAAACAAGGACCACCAACACCAGCACCAGGATAATGAATCTGAAAATTATATTTCTTTTTAGCAGCTTCTAAAACTTTGTTTGTATCAATACCTAATTTTTCAAACATTAATGATAATTCACTAACAAATGCAATATTGATATCACGGAAGACGTTTGTAGTTAGTTTTACAGCATTTGCAGTTTTACAATCTGGCATTTCAACAAGTTCAACTGAAAAAACAAAATCATAGATGGATTTTATGATTTTTGTAATGTTTGGGTTTATTCCACCAACAAGTCTTGGTAGATTTGTGAAATCATGTAAGATTTCGCCTGGATTAGCATTTTCAGGACATACACCAATAAAGAAATTTTTTTCTGCCTCTAGTTTTCCTGATTTAGAAATTATTGAAATCATTTCATCTTCTATAAACCCAGGTTCAATAGTACTTTCTACAATAACCAGAGAGTTTGGTGAAAGTATCTCAGACAACTGAGAACCAACATTTCTTAATGCAGAATAATCGGGCACATTATTTTCATCCATAGGAGTAGGCAGTGATAAGAGTATTAGATCTGAGTTTGGTACAGCTTCTTCAATTTTAGTCGTTGAAGAGAATTTTTTATTTTTTATAACGTCATTGAAAATTTCTTCATACCCAGGTTCATCCTTTAATGGAAATTTACCTGAGTTAATCTGTTGAACCAAATTCTCATTAATATCAACACCAATGGTCTCCAATCCAGATTTTGCAAAAGATAATGCAGTAGGAAGACCAATTCTACCTATACCAACCACACAAACTCGAAGTTTTTTTTCGGTAAGAGATTCTAGAATATCTTCAAAATTATTCATATTAATTTTAGAATCAGACATAGATATCACAGATCTTGTATTTTGAACCTATTTTTACCTATTATAATTTTGTAATGATAGCTTTTATTCCAAAATGTTAAAAACTTAATGATAAGACTAAGAATGGATTTTTGTGACTAAAGTAATTATAACCGCAGCAGGAAAGGGCACAAGACTACTACCATTTACAAAAGAAATGCCTAAGGAAATGATGCCAATTTTTTCTCAGACGTTTACAAAAAATAGAGTAGTTTTGCCATTGTTACAATATATCTACGAACAGCTATATTCCATGAATTTTAGAGATTATTGTTTTGTTGTAGGTAGAGAAAAAAGATCCATAGAAGATCATTTTACTCCACATGAAACATATCTAAAACAATTAACTGGAGATTATAAAAAATCTATAACAAAGTTTTATCAAAAATTAGAAAATTCACATTTGGTATGGGTTAACCAAAATAAGCCATTAGGTTTTGGTGATGCCGTAAAACGAGCAGAAAGATATGTAGGAAAAGAAGATTTCATAGTTCATGCAGGGGATGTGACAATTCTTAGTCGTAAAAAACATCCTATTACAAGATTAATTGAAACATCTAAGAAAAATCCAGATGCAAAAGTAATTCTACTTTGTAAAAAAATTAAAGATTCAAAAAAATATGGAGTGCCAACTGTAGAGAAGATATCAGATAATTTATTTGCAGTTAAACAGGTTATAGAAAAACCAGATAAACCAAAATCAGATTTTGGAATACTTCCATTATATTATTTCAAATCTGAAATCTTTTCTAGTCTCAAAAAAATAAAAAAAGGAAAAGGAAGCGAATTTCAACTTACAGATGCAATTCAAAATTTAATAAAAGAAAAACAAAGAGTTTTAGCAATTACATTAAATAAAAATGAAGATGAGATTGATGTAGGTACAGTTGAATCTTATAAAAATTCACAGGAAATTACGTTTAGAAAAGCATAATGGTAAAAAAGTGATTTTATGAAAATAGGAATTGTTGGACTTGGATTTGTAGGATTATCACTTACCAGCGTATTGGCTTCAAAAGGATATGATATCATTGGAATTGACATAGATAAAGAAAAATGTGAAAAAATTCGTAATGGGATATCACCATTCTTTGAACCAGAATTAGAAAAGCTGCTAAAAAATGGATTAAAAAAGAAATTAAAAATTGTCAGTGATTTTTTGTTAATTAAAAATTGTGATTTCATTTTTGTAACTGTAGGTACACCTCAAAACACAAATGGTTCAATCAATTTATCAATTATCAAAAAAGCAATTTCAAAAATTGGTGAAAATCTAGAAAAGAATAAGAAAAACCCAATAATTCTTGTAAAAAGTACTGTGATTCCAGGAACAATGAAGAAGGAGATTTTACCAATTCTAGAAAAGAAATCTAAGAAAAAAGCTGGAAAAGATTTTGGATTGATATCAAATCCAGAATTTCTACAAGAAAGTACCGCAATAAGAGATACAAAATTTCCTCACGCAGTAGTTCTTGGTGGATATGAAACAAAATTTATGAGAAAAACAAAAGGACTATTCAAAAAATTACATCCAAACACGCCAATCATAATCACCAATCATCAAACTGCAGAAATGATCAAATATGCAAATAATTCATTTCTTGCAACTAAAATTAGTTTTATTAATCAATTATCAAATATTTGTCAAAAAATCCCAGGAGCAAATATTGATGATATTGCAAAAACAATTGGGTTAGATCTCAGAATTGGGAAATTATTTCTCAATGCAGGACCAGGTTATGGAGGTTCATGTCTACCAAAAGATATGAAAGCATTGATTAACTTTGCAAATACTACAGGAGTCACTCCAACACTTCTCAATGCGGTTGAGGATGTAAATACAAAACAATTAGAACAAATAATCTCAATTATTAAGAAAAGGTTAGGCGGTTTAACCTCAAAGAAAATTACAATTTTGGGAACGGCATTTAAACCAAATACAGATGATATTAGAGACTCTATTGCAATTGAATTAATAAAAAAATTACAAAAAAGAAAAGCCGATGTCATAATTCATGATCCAAAGGCAATGGAAAATACTAAGAGAGTTTTTGGGAATAAGATTAGATATGGAAGAACAGTTGCAGATGCATTATCAAAAAGTCAATGTGTAATAATCATGACACAGTGGAAACAATATGAAAAATTAAATAACAACCAATTTAAAAATATGAAAAGAAAGTTTGTTATTGACTCTAGAAGAATGTTATCAGATAAACAATTAGATGTTGATTATTTTGCAATAGGATTAGGTAAAGAAAATTGAAATACATTGTAACAGGAGGGGCAGGATTCATTGGAAGTAATATTGTGAAAAAATTAGTTGCTAGAGGAGACAATGTAGTGGTTATTGATAATTTGAATACAGGAAGAGAAGAGAATTTAGCTTCTGTTAAAGATAAAATAATTTTTCTTAAAGATGATATTTTGAATGTAGATCTTCTTGAACAACATACAGATGCACTTGATGGAATATTTCATCAAGCAGCACTTGCATCAGTACAAGATTCATTTTCAAAACCGGAGGAATATAATAATGTCAATGTGAATGGAACAGAAAATATTTTAAAATTAGCAAAGAAGAATGATTTCAAAGTAGTTTATGCAAGTTCATCAAGTGTATATGGAAATCCAGAAAAAATACCAATTAGTGAGTCTGATAGTAAAAATCCAATAAATCCATACGCTGAAACAAAATTAAAAAAAGAAGGATTGGCGGTCAAATACTCCCAAATTGGTGTAAAAGTAATTGGATTACGATATTTCAATGTATTTGGAAAAGGGCAATCAAAAGAATATGCAGGAGTTTTAAAATTATTTTTAGAGAGAATTAGAGATCAATTACCACCAAAAATTAATGGAGATGGAACCCAGTTTAGAGATTTTGTGTATGTTGAAGATGTTGCGGATGCAAACATAATGTCAATGGATAGCGATGTAAATCATGAATTTTTTAACGTTGGAACTAATACGTCAATTACAATATTACAGTTAGCAAAAACCATCATAGAATCTGCAGGGTTGAATATAGAACCAATTTTTGGTCCAGCACTAAAGGGAGACGTACAAAAAACAATTGCAAATATTGATTTAATTGAAGAGAAAATTGGTTGGAAACCTACGGTATTTCTTGAAGAATGGATTAATGAGATAATTTCTATGAAAAAATTTGACGAAATTTAGTTACAAATTATACGAGTAGATATTATACTTGAAAAAATATCTAAAATTAAGTTGAAGTTACTAATTGGTGCATCAAGTTCAAAGCTTTTTCATTTAAAAGAATTTGCAGAGAATTTAGAAAAGAAAGGTATAGAATGCAAAGTGGTTTTTGATTCTGATTATGCAGATGGTTTTCCAAACAGAAAAATTTCAAAATGGTTTTCTTCAAATAAAAAGTTTAGAAAATTAATTGATGAATTTGAACCAAATGTAATTTTTGTTGATAGAACAAGACATTTTGCATTAGAAGCATCAAAAATTGATATTCCTCTAGTAATTCACTTACGAGGTAATCACTGGGCAGAAATAATTATGGCAAGAGAAACATTATACAAATCAGCAGGTAAAAAAATTGCCATAAACAAATGGGATGAAATGGGAGAAATTTGTTTTAATAATTCAGAATTAATTCTTCCTATTTGTGATCATCTTTCACAGGTAACTAAAAAAAGATATTCTGAAAAACCAGTGGAAACAATGTATCAAGGAATTACTCCAGATAATTGGTTTCAAAAGAAAGGTATGAAATTGAAACACCCATGTGTTGGAATTTTACAAAGTGCAACCATTTGGGAAAAAACAAAAGAATTAATGATTCTACCAGAAATTTTAAAAAAAATGCCTGATGTTCATTTCTATTGGGCAGGAGACGGAGTGTATAGAGATAAAATTCTACCATTATTAGAAAAATATGAAAATTTTCATTGGCTTGGTTCATTAGAATATCCAGATAAAGTTAGAGAATTTCTAACAGAGATTGATGTATATGCATTAATCAGTGGAATTGACATGTCACCACTTACATTACAAGAAGCACAATTAATGGAAAAACCGGTTATTGCAACTAATGTTGGTGGAATTCCTGAACTTATGAAAGATGGAGAAACAGGATTCTTAATCGAAAAAAATAATTCAAATGAATTATTTGAAAAACTATCAATGCTACTCAATAATTTAGAAAATGCAAAGGAAATGGGTGTAAAAGGCAAAGAGTTTGTAAAAAATAATTTTAATTGGGATAAAATTTGTAATGATTTTTTAAATCATTTAAAAAAATACAATATAGGAGATATTTGATATGAAAATTCCATTTTTTATTCAAGAATTTACAAATGAAATGGAAGAGGCTGCAATACATGCATTACGAAATGAATCATTTGTAGGTGGAGAAAGCGTCTCAAAGTTTGAAGAGGAGTTTGCAAAATATACAGGTACAAAATATGCAGCATCCGTTAGTTCTGGAAATGGTGCATTACAAATTTCATTGATGGCATTAGGAATAGGAGAATCACATAAAGTCATAACTCCAACAAATTCATTCATTGCTTCAGCAAATTGCATAAGAATGACAAATGCAAAACCAATTTTGACTGATATTGAGACGAATGACGGAAGTATTGATCTAACAAATAATGGAAATATTGTAAATGCAATCATTCCTGTTCATATTTACGGCAATCCATGTAATTTTGATTCAGTCAAATCTTTTGCAGAAGAACAAAAAATACCAATCATAGAAGATGCATGTCAAGCACATGGTGCAGAATACAAAGGAAAAAAGGTTGGGAGTCTAGGCGATGTAGGATGTTTCTCATTTTATCCAACAAAAAACATGACCGTTGGCGGAGATGGAGGAATGACTACAACAGATGACGAAGAAATTGTGTCAAAAATTAAATCAATCCGTGATAATGGTAGAAAAACAAAGAATGAATTTGATAAACTAGGATTTACAATGCGTCTTAACACAGTAAACGCTGCAATTGGAAGAGTGCAACTAAAACATCTTGATGAGAAAACTGCACGAAGAAGAGAAATTGTCTCGATCTATAGAAAAAATTTAATGCAAGATTGTATTTTGCCTGAGAATAAAGATGGTAAATCAGTTTATCATCAAATTGTAATAAAACATGAAAAAAGAGATGAGATACGTAAAGAGTTAGCAGATAATGAAATAGGTTCTGCTATTTATTATGAAACGCCAATACACAAGCAACCAATTTATCAAGAATTTGGATACGAATTACCAAATAGTGAAAAATTCTCAAAAGAGATAATTTCTCTTCCTTCATATCCACAACTTACTGATGAACAAGCTTTAGAAATTTGTGAACATGTGAACAAGGTTATAGGTTAAATATTTAACAAATTTTCATAAAATTGAATATATTTTGGTAATATAACATCCCAGGTCATATTATTTTTTACAAATATATTTCCATTGACAGCAAGTTTTTCTGATTTTTCTTTATCAGATAATAATTCATTAATTGCTTGTGCTAATTTAGATGGGTTTTCAGGTGGAACTATTATTCCTGTTTCATTATTTTTAATTAATTCAGGAATTCCTCCAACATTGGTTCCTATTACTGGAACATTAAGATAAAATGCTTCTTTAACAGTTGTAGGTAAACTTTCCATTCTAGATGGAACTACAACGATACTAGATGATTTTATAACATGCATTGCTTCTTCCCAAGAACGATCTGTACAATATACAACATTTCCATTAATTTCTAATTCAGCTTCTTTTAGAATATCAATTCCTTTTTCATGACTGTCACGTCCAACATATGCTATTTGATTTTCAATTTTTTCAGCAGAACCAATTTTTTTAAACATGGTTGTATCCAAAGGAGATGGTAAGTATTCGAATTCAATATCAAATTTTTCTTTGTATAGTTTTTGTGTGGCTTTTGAGTCAGTAGTTAATTTATCAGGCCATTGTAAAACTTGTGATTGGGCATTTTTTGCAATAGATGAAACTGATTTTGAATGTAATGTATCAACTTGATCACTAAATACTCCGTGAACTGATAGAACTTTCTTTCTTCCTTTTGCATATTTCATTGCATACGCAGATGGAATGTTAAATCCATGTACTATGTCATAGGATTCTCTATCAACAATACTCTTCAAGCTACTTAATATGGCAAAACTTGGATTTTTCATATTCTTTATCGGTATATGAGTAGTTTCCATTTTTTTGACTTGATGACCATTTTTAGTTAATTGTTGAGCTAACATTGCAGCATGACCACCAATTCCACCAGAGAATCTAGGAGAGATGAATAAGAATTTCATTTTGAAATTTCTTAACAAGTGAGTTTTTAAGCTCTTGGATACAATTCATATGATTAATTTTAATATCTAAAATTTCAATTAAAAAAAGTGAAGATAACATATCTAAATTCTGCATCTGTCTTAATTGAGGATAAAAATGTCAAGATTTTATGTGATCCTTG
>Ga0114933_10000811_pt1 | contig 36589 bp, 31 predicted proteins | sample 4SBtaG_FD_89691 | JGI IMG/M metagenome (GOLD analysis project Ga0114933, IMG submission 89691) | Deep subsurface microbial communities from Kolumbo volcano to uncover new lineages of life (NeLLi) - 4SBTROV12_W25 metaG | ecosystem: Environmental > Aquatic > Marine > Volcanic | place: Kolumbo... | reverse complement strand
GTGCATGGGCCTATTATCGGGTTTGGAATGGTACGCAAGGGGTATCAGGTGGACCTGAGGGCATTGGTGGTGGAGGTAATGGTGTTGACAGTCACTCGGCAGCATTAAAATCGTTATCTGGTGGCGGTGGTACTGTTAACACAGGTGGCGGTGGCGGCGGTGGAGGTGCCGGTGCAGGTCGAGGCCGCGGCAATGATGCTGGTGGAACCGGTGGCAGCGGTACTGTAATTATTAGATGGAGGTATAAAGAATAATGGCTCATTTTGCAAAAATTCGAAATGATATAGTTTTGTCTGTACATTGTATTGACAATAAACATCTAATTGATATAGATGGTAATGAGTCCGAAGAAAACGGTATTGCATATCTTCAAAGACTTCATAGCCATAAGGAATGGAAACAAACATCATATAACACGAGAAGTGGTATTCATATATTAGGTGGTACACCTTTTAGGAAAAATTACGCTAGCCCGGGGTATACATATGATAAAAAACGTGATGCTTTTGTGCCGCCAAAGCCTCTTATATCATGTAAATTAAATGAAGAGACTTGTAATTGGGACCCAATACATCCAATGCCTGATGATAATAAAAATTATATATGGAATGAATTTTTACCAGGAAACTGGAGAGAGATAGTACATGAGGGAGACGAATAATGGGACACTTTGCACAATTAAATGAAGATAATATTGTTATACAAGTTATAGTATTAGACAATAATAAATTTAATGATGATGAAGAAACAGGTATTCAGTATCTTAAAAATATGTTCGGCGATAATACTGTTTGGAAGCAAACATCATATAACAGCAACTTAAGATTAAACTTTGCGAGTATTGGATGTGAATATCTAGAAGATGAAGATATATTTAGATCCCCGCAACCATTTCCATCCTGGAGTTACGATTTTCAGTTAAATGGTTGGATACCACCTGTCAGCTATCCTAACGATAATAAAGAATATGTATGGAACGAAGAAGCAGAATCATGGATAGAAATAGAAGGCGGGGAGCCGCAACCTCCTGATAATCCGGGAGAAAATGACTCTCCCGTGTAAAACCGATATTCTTGTAATAAATAATTTCGTGGAATGGATTATATACGCAGCATTATTTTTCCTAGCCGGTCCATTTGTCGTTGAATTCGTAGGGTATTTCTGGCACCGTTGGGTTGAACATAAAGGCATGTTCGGTAAAGGAGTCGCTTTCAGACATTATAAACATCATGAAGTTGAATATCCCGTTAATAGATTGCGCACAAAAGAATATAGAAATGCCAATAGTTGGACGTGGTATGTAGTAGGTGTTATCACATCTATATTAGCAGCTACATTTGCACCTTGGCAGTATGCATTATCATTTGGATTAGGTGCCTGGATATATGCATGGGGTATTGTTCTTAATATGCATACAGCATTTCATGTTAAAGGTCATTTCTTATGGAAGTATAAATGGTTTAGAAAACTAGTTAGACTTCATGACATCCATCATTATGATAACATGAATTACGGTATTTGTTTATTTTTTATGGATAGGATCTTTGGAACATATACAGAAGAATTTCCGAAGGATAAGAATGGTGAATTAATTAAGCACCCAATGTTTGTATCTTATATGTATGAACGGGATGTAACTGGTAGTGCTAAAAAAGTTTAATTGTGATATGGATACATACCTTCAGCTTTTCGGCGCTCATACTCTTGACGTTCCCATTCAAGTTCTTTCTCCCATTTCTCCCGTTCTTCAGGAGTTAGGTGCTTAGGTATTGGAGATGTCCATTCTTCATAACTATAGGGTTTACACGCCATCCTTCTTTCCATACAAGTATTTAGTAGATAAATAATTAAAACGCATGGCCACAATAGTACCAACACTTACGACATTTCCCGGAAGACCGCCTGGAGATGGTCTTTGCTTATTCTTTTTTGATGCAAGGAAAGAATTCTATCCGAGTGGTATTGGTAGCACGCTAGGTTATACGAATTATAAAGGTCCAGTTGCATATAACACAACGGCTAGTGCGGAGATAAATGGATTACAGGGAGCTTTTTTAGGGATTGGATTTGATGTTAAAGGCGATTTTAGTACGACAAATCACGGTAAGCCTGGCAGTAGAATTTTAGACACATCATCGACTGTTGTTTCTTCATGTATGAAACCTGCATTATCACCAAACAGTATTTGTTTGCGTTCCGGTGAGCTTTCAAGTTATAATGTATACAGTGTATCTCCTAATTTAAGTACATTCGGTACTGCAACTGCTCCAACACTAACAGCGGATGAAAGATATAGCAACACACCGCCATTAACTTTACATGAACAAGTTACAAGTAGAGATGATATAACATTTAAGTCTGTTAGAGTAACTCTTCAGAATAACGGTAAGCGAGTTAAAGTCGAAATGAAGAGCCCAACAGATGACAAATACTATCTATATCAAGAGGTGGATTTGAAAACTGGGCTTGGTGACAGATTAGTCCCATTCACAAACGCTGATGTTGTTCGAGCTGGATTAGCGTTTAGTACGTCTGAATCTGTAATGAATTGTGAAATTAAAAACTTTTCAGTACAGGGCGACGTTGTTGAATATAAAAAGGTAAATACATATTTACAACCTACCAGTACTCCTAAATTCAGTGTATACTTGTCTGGAGGATGTACCGACTAAATAATACAAATGGCCGATAGCGAAACATCAGTTAATATTAAGAAATTACCAGAAACGAACGAAATAAAATTTGGTGATTTTTTAATTATTGAAAATACAGAAGGTACTCAAATATTAAAATTTGACAATTTTGTTATTACGGAATTTAATACAACCTTCGAAGGTACATTATCTGCTCTCAAGCTTGATACGTCTAATAACACTGGAAACGTTAAATCCCTATCTGCAAATCAAAATGTTTTGACGGGATTTTGGACACCTAATCTTAGCAATATGACGACAATGTCAAGCGTCGGTATTGGTGTTGGTGGTATACCAGTTGAAAAATTATCTGTTAATGGTAATGTTAGCGGTAGCGGGTCTGCATTATTTGAAAGTTTAAGTTCGTTTTCTGGTATAAATTATTTTAACAATAAAGTGGGTATAGGTACTCATGCACCGGAATATTCATTTGATATTCAAAGCTCTTCATTAGACATTGCTGCCCGTATTAAAAGTACAGGCACGGACGGTAAAAGTAAATTTCGCTTAGAAAATGATGGTAGAAATTGGTCTTTAGGTGTAGATGGGTATCAAAGTGATAAATTTCAAATTCGTGACGAGACGGCAAATTTGCCGCGGTTTACTATAAACACTGAAGGACATTTTGGTCTTGGTAAAGATAACCCTCAGACAACAGTTCATATAGGGACATTAAGCGCTTGTATGTCAATTGACGAATATACAGATACAACAGCTGTACCGTTACCTACAAATGGTACACAAGCCATGATATATGTTAAAGGTAATAAACTTATAATTAAATGGAATGACGGTGGTACTACACGTCATAAATATCTTCCATTAGACGGTACAAGTGTTACTTGGGCTTATTCAGAAAGTGAACCGTAAAATTAAGCTCCTTTGAATAAATATTGATATATGGAGGTAGACGCACAACTTATTATTAATGCTGCTTTTGGTGTTATTGTATGTTTAGGTGGTTGGGTTTTCAGAATTGTATGGTCAAGTGTTAAAGAGATCGAAGATGATATCGAAGCTTTAGAGAGACATCACGAATCAGACCTAAAAGAAGTTCGTAAAGAATTAGCAGACCTAGCACTAGCAATGCCCGAAAAGTATGTTGCAAAGCAAGATTTAGATAAGCTTATTGAATATTTTAATAGTAGATTTGATAAGCTGGAAGAAAAAATAGATCAACTAAAGTAGTTGATTTATTGTGCTAATATATTATAATTAAAGTGTGGTTAGAGACTTCGATAAATACCCTTACCCTTCCTTAGAGCGCGATGAAACTACTGGTAAGCGTTTATATAAAACTCCTGAAGGCGATTTAGTACCCTCCGTAACAACTATACTATCAAATACAAAAGACAATTCTGGTCTCAAAGTTTGGGAAAATAGAGTAGGTAAAGAGGAAGCTAAAAGAATTAGAAATGAGGCTGCTGCTGTTGGTACTTCAATGCATCTTACATTAGAATGTTATGTTGAAGAGAAAAAGCGAGAGTATGATTATAGCCCTGTACATTCTCAAGCTAATCAAATGGCTGACATTATTATTAAGGAAGGTCTTCAGCACGTTTCCGAAGTATGGGGATCTGAAGTTCAATTATATTATAAAGATAAGTATGCAGGTACTACTGATTTAGTTGGAATGTATAAAGGTGTCCCTCATATTATTGATTTCAAACAAACAAATAAACCTAAGAAAGATGAATGGATCGAGGATTATTATCTGCAGTTATGTGCCTATACTCATGCACATAATTATATGATGGATACAGAGATTCAAAATGGTGTTGTACTGATGTGTTCTAGAGATTTACAATTTCAGTCATTTGAAATGAATGAGATACAATTTCAAAAATATTCTTATATGTGGTTTAACCGGGTAGATACTTTTAATAAACTTTAATTCCAATATTACCTGGTAAGTTATTTTCTTTTAGAAACTCTCTAGCTTTTTCTATAGTTCTAAAAACGATTGGTCCATCCATATACTCAGATGAGTGAATGAATGGTTGTTTAGATTCATATATTAATAAGTGCCCGGTATCATTATCCCAAATATATTTCGGAAACTCTGAGTTCATTTTAATAATATTTATGTATTCTCTCATAAAAGGTAAGATTGACTTTATTATGAACTACAATAGATTAAATATTTTGTGGTGAGCGGGAGAAAAACAGTGAGTAAAAAAAATATCGTTCCAAAAGAGGTGAACGAGCATGTCGTGACGAGAGAAATAACTCACGACTTCGTTCTTGAAATATACGAAAAAGCAAAACGAGCCCGAAAGCCGGAACGTAAAAAAGCGCTGCATGACGCCGCTGAAGAACTGTCTAAGCATGTCGGTAAATGGTTAGTTGAATAATCATTGTATTGCTCTTATAATGATGTATGGATAAAACATATATCGATTGGGATACTTTTCATAAAGACTGCGATGTTACTGCTATTAAAGTATCTAGTAACTTTCCGAATGTCGATTATATGGTTGCATTATCTCGTGGCGGTTTAGTTCCCGCAAGAATAATGGCAGAAATTGTTAAGCCGAAAACCTTCCTTACACTTGGTCTTAAATTATATGACAATCAAACTGCTGGAGATAACGTTGAAATAACGCAGGACCTTGGTTCAATTGTACATGACTTCGACCGTCATGACAGAGTATTAATAGTTGATGATATAAGCGATAAAGGTACAACTCTAGGGTATGCATATAGTTATATGTTTCGAATGACGGGTGGAGCTCACATATATTCTGCCTGTCCATATATAAAAACCAGTACATCTCGGATACCAAGCGCTTATTGTAAGGAGTTTCCGGACGATGAATGGATAGTCTTTCCCTTTGAAAGAGACTAAATAGTTATGTGAAAATCGGCTCCACATTTGGTCGGAGTATTATAATCGGCTTAGTTATATGTTTAGCAGGTTACGGCTATATAACAGAGAGAGCTAAACGTATTAAAATGGAAGAAGCAGCTAGGCAGTTAGTTATCGCTCATGAAGCTGAAAAAGGTGACTATCATAATTTCATTAATGCTCTAACTAAACGACAAATAGAGCAAGATATGGTGATACATTCGGCGCAAGGTGCTATCCGTCATCTTCAAATTACTATATTCAGAATGTATAATGATCTTCGAAAATATGATAAGTCTTTGCCACCATGGGGCGAAGATCGCCCAATTGAGCCTGATGAAGATAAGTGGACAAGCGCAACCAAATAACTAGCTTGACGTTCCTTTAATATCCCGCCATAATATATGCATGAAACGTACAATACTTGCATTGTTTTGTATCGCGTTTACTGGATTTACAGCGCCTCGCGGAGTTGAAAATAATAATCCAGGTAATTTAGTAGTGGGCGACAAATGGTTAGGTAGGTCTGGTACTGACGGTAGATTTCTCAAGTTCAAGTCACCTGAATATGGTATTAGAGCATTGATCATCGTATTACGTACATACGATAAAAAATATAATATTAACACTATTGACGGTATTATTCGCCGCTGGGCCCCTCCACATGAAAATAATACATCGAAATATATATCTTATGTCAGTAAAAAGACAGGTATTTCATCTACCAAAAAATTATGTCTTTTTCAAGAAGGTAAAATTAAGGACGTTACAGCCCTAAAAAAGGTTGTGCGTGCAATTATTGCATATGAAAACGGTAATTATTCCTATTCTCCTACTATAATTGACGGTGCTATTAAAATGATTGGTGTTTATGATAATTCCCACTAGATACAAGCGGAATTCCATAAATATTCTTAATGGCACTGAGTCAAACCGGCGGGCAAACAAGCTTGGCCAAGTTTACTAATGTAATACTCACCCAGAATCTTTATGGTTCGGGCGGTACAACCCTAGTATTCGCTGGCCTTAGTTCGTCGTCCTCAGATTCAATCCTCTTATATAATGGTCTTTCCGGGAATCTTGGTATAAATGCACATGGATATACTCATCCAACATCTGCTACTGATACAAGATTAGCTACGACGGAATTTGTGCATGGCGCTGTTTCGCTACACAATTTGGATGTAAGCGGTAATTGGCAGAATGCTTATGCTGTTGTACAATCCAACTCTGCAGGTTGGGGCGGTGGTTCAACGAAATGGGAAGAACCTCCAGGTCAAAATGTATTACATCCTATAGACATCAATGATATTGTAGTTATTGGTGGTACAGAAGGTCCAGAAGAACTTTCTGTTTATGGTTCTATCAGCGCTTCTGAGATCGTTTATGCTGGAGACATGAGCAGTGTAAAATGGGATTCTGGCTGGTTACTTGTTCATACAAATAGTGCATCTTGGCAAAAAGCTGTCGATAATGAGCTTGATATGTCCACCGTTGCGGTCAACTCCGCTAATTGGGATTTAGCTTATGCAGAGCGTACTAAGATGTCCAATATTGCACTCGCATCTGCAGGATGGAATCTAGCCAATACAGCTGTTACAGAAAATAGTGCCGCATGGTTAACAGACGTTTATCGCGACATTAGCTTGTTGACAGAAGCTAGCGGTAAATGGGACGAAATAAGAACTGTTGTTACTTCTAACAGCGCTGACTGGTCTGACAAAACAGCTACTAATTTATCAGAGATCGCTGCAGCAAGCGCCAATTGGGATGCAACACATACCGTTGTTACAACTCTTAGTGCTGGTGGTACAGAGAATTACGTTACAAAATGGACTGAAACAGACTCGTGGCAAGGGCAAGGCAATTCGCAAATTTATGATGACGGTACAAACGTTGGTATCGATATAAAACCTGATAGCGGTTCATCAGCTAAACTTAACGCGTATACATTAAGTGCAGCCTCTCTTTCCTCAGAAGCAATTTATTTACATAGCCCGTCAAATGAGATTACTACTTCCGGTCAGTTAGTAATTAAATCAGATACTGCTGGACCTGCATCAGGCATATCTATTGAAGCTCACGACAAAACAATATCTATTGAGTCGGGAGGCATTGCTTTAGGAGGAGCTAACCAAGCCGGGTTTGATACGACAGTTAATGGTAGATTGTACGTTACAAATGCAGTACAAACAAGTGCTGGTACTCTTATAGCTGGTATTAACGTTCAAGAGAATGACGGTGACCCTGCTACTACATTAGTACATACAATTCTCGTATCAAATGATACATTATCATCAAACGATGACGGTACGGTTGTTTTGGATACAGGAGCTGGTGGTAGCTCGATTTCCGACGCTGTATCTAGTAAATGGCAAAACACTCATTTATTAACATTTAGCAATTCTGCAGAATGGCAGACAGCTTATACTACGCTTGTTACAAATAGCGGCAGTTGGGATCTTGCTAATACAGCTGTTACTGAAAATAGCGCATCGTGGTTGACAGATGTTTATAGTGACCTCAGTTTGTTAGCGGTAAACAGTGGCACGTGGACATGGGGAGCTAGTAATAGCGCTACTATATATCAAGATTTTACTGTACATGGCGATTTAAGCGCGCAAGGTGATATATTATTCAGCGAAGATCAAAGAGTATATTTTGAAACCGATAAAGGTACTTGGATAGAATCTGGCGTATCAGATGCATTTAGAATAGTTGCTGGCGGTAGCCAGATGCTAATATTAGATTATGATACGGGTAACAGAGCAGTATTTGGTAACGGTACTAAAGTCTTTATAGGTGCTAATAATAATGCACTCCCGACTCATGAATTAACAGTACAAGGCGACATAAGTGCAACGGGCGGATTAAGTGCAACTGGAGATGCGAATTATTTTTCTGGTAAGGTTGGTGTTGGTACTTCTAATCCTACCTACGATCTTGACGTAGCAGGAGACATAGGTGTAAATGAGAATATCTATCACAACGGTGATGGTAATACATATATTCAGTTTACCGATGATAGAATAAGATTTCACGCTGGTGGGCTTAATTTATTTGGCATGCATAAAAAGGGTACGGCCCCTCACCAAGTTACAGTTAATAATGCATCTAATAACGTTGACTTCGTCGTTAAGGATAAAGATAACAATAAAACAATTTTTTCAGATGCTAGCCAAAATAAAGTAGGTATAGGTGGAGTAGAAGAACCTGGCGAAACATTAACCGTTAGCGGTAATATAAGTGCTCGCGATCTTGTATATGCCGGTGAAACAGACAGTTCTAAATGGCAAAGTACATATACAACACTTTCAACATACAGTGGTAGCTGGGAAGTAACAAATGCAGGATGGACTAGTGACCATCAAACAGTACAATCTAACTCAGCTAACTGGGAGTTAGGCTATACGCGAAGTTTAGAGAACATTGGCGATTTTCACAATGTCGCGACAAACTCTGCTAGTTGGAATACAGCTTATAATAATACATTACAACATGCTTTAGATATTGCTAATGTTATAACCACTTCTGGTAATTGGAATACAGCTTATAGCGACAGTCAATTAAACAAAGCCGACATTGCAAATGTTATATCTGCTTCAAGCAACTGGGATACAGGATATACAAATAGCTTACAAAGCAGAAGAGATATTGCTAATGTAATATCAAATTCTGGTAATTGGGGTGCAGGCTATACTCAAGCAATCGCTAATAAAGATGATTTATCGAACGTTGCAACAACTAGCGCAGACTGGAATACAGGGTATGCAGATAGCCAGCTCAATAAAGCTAAACTCGACAAGGTTCGTACGACAAGCGGTACATGGAATACAGCATATACAAATAGCGTACAGAGCAGACTTGACATTGTAAATGTTGGTGCCACCAGCGCAACATGGACAGCTGGGGCTCAATTAGCTACAGACAATCAAGGCGATATAAGCAATATCGCGACGACAAGCGCGACATGGAATACAGCTTATAATCAATCTAGTGCTAATACTATTGACATAGAAAACATTGGCGCGTCATCTGGTAATTGGAATACAGCGTATACAGAAAGTTTAGCTAATAAAGCAGATATATCAAGCATAACAAGTTTAACGGCTGATTGGTCTAACACTGTTAATACTGTTAATTCGTTTAGCGGTACATGGGACGATTTAGCTAACTTAACTGATCTTAATGCTAATTCTGGTAACTGGAATAGTACACATACAGATGTTTATACTTCATCCGCAGATTGGACTACATCTTATACTACGCTTGTCGCAAATAGCGGTGATTGGGACACTGCATATACAGCATCTACTCAAAACAGTCTTGACATAGACGCAGTTATATCAGCATCAGCTAATTGGGATACAGCTTATACAACTAGCAATACGAATACTTCTAAAATTGCGAGCTTAGTATCTAATGTTAATGATAATACAGGCAATTGGGATACTGCATATGCAACTAGTAATACTAATACATCCAAGATTGCTAGTATTGTTTCTAATGTTAATGATAACACGGCGAACTGGAATACAGCATATACGAAGTCTGTCGACAATGAGTTAGACATCTCAAGCTTAGCAACAAACAGTGCTAACTGGACTGCTGCGTATGATTTAAGCATTGACAATCAAGAAGATATAACAACAATTACCAGCAATACTGCTAATTGGGATACAGCTTATACAGACAGTCAAACCAATAAGACCGGTATAGCGAGTCTTGTTACTAATGTTAATGATAATACTGCGAACTGGCAAACAGGTTATAGTAACAGCTTACAAAGTAGATTAGATGTTGCTAATGTAATTTCAACGTCTGCTAACTGGAACACTGGTTATGAAGATAGTCAGACGAATAATGTACACATAGCAAGTATTGGTGGTACATCCGGTACTTGGAATACAGCTTATACACAGAGCACTCAAAACAGATTAGACTTAATTAACGTTATTGCATCTTCTGCAAATTGGGACACAGCAAGTACTAAATCAGAAGACAATAGATTAGACATCGCAAATATTGTTTCGTTAACAAGCGACTGGGGTACAGCTTATACAAATTCGACACAGACCAAGCTGGATATGGCTAATGTTATTTCCAGTTCAGGTGATTGGGATAAAACATATACACAAGTTTATAGTCAAAGTTCGGTATGGGCAGGCGGAGTAGATAATACAGCGAGTAATGTAGGTGGTGCAGTTGGTATATTCTCTGGCAAGGATGGTATTGATTTACAATTTAGAACAATTGTTGCTGCTGGTAATTTTGCAGTAAGCGCTCAAGGTAATACTGTTATATTATCAGGTGGTGGTTTGAGCGGTCTGGAATCTTCGGCCTTTACTGGTCTTATGGATACGCCGGGAACGCTTGTTGCTAATCAGGTGTTGATGGGCAACAGTGACGCTTCTGCTCTTGAGTTTGTTAACTTGCCAGAGGTAAAATGGAATACTGCTTATTCAGCAGTTACAGGTAGCTCAGCTAATTGGAATACAGCTTATGATAACAGCGCCCAATCTCGGTTAGATCTCGCGAATGTCATTTCTAACTCAGGCGACTGGGATAAGGCATACTCTACTATTACTTGGTTATCGGCTGATGTAACTAACATCTCTACATTAACGGCTTCAATTACTTCTTCTGAGACTAGATCAGTTACGAATAGAAACAGAATCAATAGTATTGTTTCTAATGTTAATTCTAATACAGCTAATTGGCAAACAGCTTATAGTGACAGCCAGGCAAACAAAGACGATATAGTTAATGTTGCAGGCGCTTCTGCAACTTGGGATGAAGCAGTTACAAGATCTGTACAAAGTGATTTAGACATTGCTACTGTTGCAACAACCTCGGCTAATTGGGATACCGGTTATACTGATAGTCAGACTAACAAAGCAGGCATAGCTAGCATTGTAACAAACGTTAACGACAATACCGCGAATTGGAATACAGCGTATACGGATAGCCAAAGTAATAAGACATGGACAAATAATTTAAGAACAGTAGTAAAATCTGATTCTGGTAATTGGAACACAGCATATAGCGATAGTCAGCTCAATAAAGCTGATATAGCTAATATTATTTCAACATCAGCAACATGGGACGCTGCTGCTACAAAAGCTGAAGAGAATAGATTAGACATTTCAAATATTGCTCCAAGTACTGCTAATTGGAACACGGGGTATACAGATAGTCAAACCAATAAAGCTAATATTGCTAGCCTTGTAACAAACGTTAATGATAATACTGCTAATTGGAATACAGCGTATACAAATAGTACGCAATCGAGATTAGATATTGCCAATGTTGTTACAAACTCTGGTACATGGAACTCGGGTGGTAGAGCCGACGAGCATGTTACTTATAGTTTAAGACCGTATTCAGCGGATTGGAATGTTGCATTTTCAATGGCGGCTGAGTTGTCAGCTGATGTATCTAATAGCGCGCTTGTAAGTGCTGTTTGGAATACAGCATATGCTAAGGTCAATCAGCTCTCTGCTGATATGTCAACTGTCGCTACTACTAGTGGTACTTGGGATACAGCTTATACTGACAGTCAAACTAACAAAGCGCATATTAGTAATATCGTTACTGATGTTTATTCGAACACAGCTAGTTGGAATACAGCGTATGCTGATTCTATTGTTAACCGTGAAGACATTACAAATATCGCTACTACTAGCGGTACATGGAATACAGCTAATACACGTACTTTAACAAATCAAACGAGAATCGGTAATCTTGAAACTAGCCTTGTTAATACAACAGGTGACTGGAATACTGCGTATACCAATACATTACAAAGCGAAAACGACATTGCTAATATAGCAACAGCGTCTGGTAGTTGGACTACAGGATATAACAGCTCCATACAAAATGATTTAGATATTGCAAATCTTGCAGTTAATTCAGCAAACTGGAATACCGCTTATTCAGACAGCCAGTTAAACACAGCTGATATTGCTAACATAATAGCTGCTAGTGGTACTTGGGATACAGCTTATACAGTAAGTGAAGAAAATAGACTTGATATTTCAACAATAGCGAGCGCTTCTGCAGACTGGAATTCCGGGTTTGCAAAAGCAGTTGTTAATGACGGTGACATAGCCAATATTGCTACAACCTCTGCTAACTGGAACACAGCGTATACAAACTCTACTCAATCAAGATTAGATATTGCTAATGTTATTTCTAATTCTAGCAATTGGGATACAGCGTATGCGACTATTGATAACTTAACAGACCTGTCGGTTGCGTCTGGTAATTGGAATACAGGTTACGTTGCTGCAACAGCAAACAAACTTGACATAAGCAACTTAGCATTAGCTAGTGGAGATTGGGATAAGACTAAACAGTCTGTTAATTCCTTATCTGGTAACTGGGAAAATACATATGCACACGTTAATGCTACTAGCTCGTCATGGGCAACTGTTAAAGCTACATCTAGTAACTGGGACACAGGTTATGCTCAGTCAACAGCTAACTTAGAAGACATGGCTAATGTAGCTGTAACTTCCGGTAATTGGGATACGGCATATACAGACAGTCAAGTTAATAATTTAAGACTAACAGATGTTGCAGAAAATTCCGGTACTTGGAATACAGGTTATAATAATAGTTTACAATCTGAATTAGACCTTGCAACAATTGCAACAACATCTGCTAATTGGGACACAGCATATACACGAATGCTTCTCAATAGAGAAGATATTGATCAAGTTACTGCTAACAGTGGCAATTGGGATACAGCATATGCATTAAGTGAAGCAAACAGACAGGATATATCAGCTATTACAAGTTTAACGAGTGATTGGTCTGCTGGTAGTCCGAGATCGTCGGCTAACGCTGAGCATATTTCACAGTTATCATCGAATACAGCTGACTGGCATTCAGCACAACAGTCTGTATCGTCATTAAGCTCGTTCTGGCAAAATGCATGGACAAATGCTAATCTTAATAGTTCTAATTGGGGTTCTGGTGGCTCATTTGCAATTTCGACTTCGGCTCATATTTCAACTATAGCTACTACAAGTGGCAATTGGGATACAGCTTACACTGTAAGTGAGGCTAATAGATTAGATATTTCTACAATAACCGGTCAGTCAGGTAATTGGAATACTGGTTATAGTAATAGCTTACAAGCTGAATTAGATCTCGCGACAATCGCAACTACATCTGGTACATGGCAAACAGCCGTTGCAAACAGCACACAATCTAAATTAGATTTAGCCAATGTAATAAGTACATCAGCTAACTGGAATACAGGGTATTCGATCGCTTTAGAAAATAGAGATGATATTTCAACTGTTGCGACAAATTCATCTGACTGGAATTCTGCATGGTCTGTTGCGCAAGAAAATAGAGATGATATTAAGAGTGTTACATCTGTTAGCGGTAATTGGAATACCGGTTATACGGATAGCCAGACTAATAAAGCTAGTATAGCGAGTATTGTTACTAACGTTTATAATAATACTGCTAATTGGCAAACAGGTTATAGTAACAGCTTACAGAGTAGATTAGATCTCTCTAATATCGCTACAAGCTCAGGAAACTGGAACACAGGTTATACAGACAGTCAGACTAATAAAGCTAGTATAGCAGGCATTGTTACTAATGTTTATAGTAATACAGCGAGTTGGAATATAGCAGTTACAAATAGCACTCAATCAAGACTGGATCTCGCCAATGTTATCAGTTCATCTGCTGATTGGGATACAGCCAGTACTAAGAGCGAAGATAATAGAATTGATATAGCTAATATTGTATCGTTAACCAGTGATTGGAATAATACATATGCACATGTCGAAGCTAATAGCGCTGTATGGGCAGGTGGTGTTGATAATACTGGTAGCAATGTAGGCGGTGGAGTTGGAGTATTTAAGGACAAAGACGGTATTGATCTGCGGTTCAAGACATTTGTTGCGGCAGGTAATTTGGCGGTAAGCGCTAAGGGCGATACAATTATATTATCAGGAGGTGGCTTAAGCGGGTTGGAAACGTCATCGTTTACTGGTCTTATAGATACACCGGAAACGTTAGCGTCAAATCAATTCCTTCGAGGCAACTCAACTGCTGCAGCTTTAGAATTTGTATCGCTGCCTGAAGTAAAATGGAACACCGCTTATTCAGCAGTTACTGGCAGCTCAGCTAATTGGGACACAGCTTATACTAAGATACTTACAACTGAGCCTAAGACGGTTACTGTATTTACAACAGTTAGCAGCTCTAGTAGCAATTGGAATACCGCTTATACAACAGCTAATACCAATACAGATAAGATTGCCAGTATTGTTACAAACGTTAACAGTAACACGGCTAATTGGGATATAGGATACAGTAACAGCGTTCAAAGTAGACATGATATTGCTAATGTAATTTCAACGTCTGCACAATGGGACGAAAGTTATGCAATAGCGCTAGCCAACCGAGGCGACATATCGAATGTAGCTACTACTAGTAGTAATTGGAATACAGCTTATACGGACAGCCAATCCAACAACACGCTAGTTTCTAATCTTGTTACGATTGTAGATTCCAACTCTGGTATATGGAATACAGCTAGTACTGATAGTATAGCTAATAAAGCTGACATAAGCAATGTCGCAGGTTATTCTGCTAATTGGAATACAGCTTATAATAATAGTTTACAGTCTAGATTAGACTTGTCAAGTCTTATATCTAACTCTGGTACATGGAACTCCAATTCAGATGACGTTAGTGTTCTTAAAGTTAACAGATCTGATGTAGCATTAGCGTCAGGTAATTGGAATACAGGATATACAAACAGTGTACAATCCGTACTTGATATTGCTAATGTAATTAGTACTTCAAGTAATTGGGACACAGCATATACAGATAGTCGAATTAATAATGATAGGTTATCTGACGTGGCGGATGCGTCTGCTACTTGGGATGAAACAGCTTCGAAGTCTAGTCAGCATGAACGAGATATTGCAAATGTTGCAGTAACGTCGGGTACTTGGGTGAGTTCATATGAAACGCTTTCAACGCTAAGCGCGACTTGGGCAACCGATTCTACTGATCTGTCAGATGTTAAATCAAGCAGCGCTAATTGGACTAGCACTTATACATCAGTTAGTACGTCAAGCAGTAATTGGGACGCCGCTTATACAGCATCAACACAAAACAGTCTCGATATTGATACAATCATTGCTGCATCGGGGTCATGGAATACGGCAGCCACTAAAGCAGAAACCAATAGATTAGATATTGCTTCAATAGCCGGTGTGTCGGCTAATTGGACGACGGGCTATAACAGTTCGATACAAAACGATTTAGACATTGCAAATGTTGCATCTACAAGCAGCAATTGGGATCTCGGATATACGAATTCAACACAATCAAGATTAGATATTGCTAATGTTATTTCTAGTTCTGGCGATTGGACAGCGGGTTACAATAACTCCTTACAAAATGATTTAGACATTGCAAATATTGCTGTTGCTTCTGCTAATTGGGATACAGCGTATACAACGTCTAATACTAATTCAGATAAGATTGCTGATGTCGGTGCTATTTCCGCAACTTGGAACAATACACTTTCAACAGTAAGAGCTAATAGTGGCGATTGGAGTATTAAACCGGCCGCTCTAGGGTTCAACTCATCTACTGGTACATTAACATTACAATCAACTGATGGTACAGTGTACGCAGCCAGTTTAGATGGTCGCTATTTAGAACCAGGTAGTACCGGAGAACTTAATTATATCACTAAATGGAGCGGTTCAAATTCTGTAACACTTTCGCAGATTTATGATAACGGTACAAATGTAGGTATAGGAACAGAGAATCCAGATGTTAAATTATCTGTTAACGGTACTATAAGCGCGCTGAATATCAAGATGCCATCTGGTAGCGCGTATAAGATAATTGCTGGTTCAACAGGAAGTGATCAGTGGAATTCTGCATGGACAGGTCTTAATGCAAATAGTAGTGACTGGGAGAGTGTTTGGACAAATGTTAATACAAACAGTTCTTCTTGGAATACACAGGCTAATGTTGAGAATGGCAATTCAGCATACACAACTACAAACGCTAATAGTGCTGATTGGGTAAGTACAGAAACAACGATAAGATCAAGTAGCGCAAATTGGGACAGTACATATACTACGACAGCAGGAGAAAGTGCTAAATGGAGTTACACAGCTGCTAATAGTGCATCGTTTGCGGTGCTTAGCGTTTCCGGTAACTTACTGTCAGCTGACGGTTATCACATATATCCAACTACGTCAAACGAGCTAACACTAAGCGCTGGGCCTAACATTGCAATATTAGCAAGCCCGGAAACAAATACGTTAATGCTATCGGCTGGCGCCGGAGAAGCTGGCGGTGTAACAGACACGGTTCGTTCAAATAGCGCTACATGGAATGGTGGTTCGTTAAGTGATGATTTATCAAGTAGAGTTTTAGCCCTCGAAACGTTAAGTGGTGGCTGGAATACAACGAAAGATACCGTTGACACGACTGGTTCAAATTGGAATACAGCATATACGACAAGCCAGCAGACAGTGAGCAGTATTGATACAATTCGTGGCTTAACTGCAAACTGGAGTAGTGCTTATAACGAGTTAGACGATTATACATCTGATATTAACGTTAATAACTATACGTTATTTGTAGATAAGAGTTTATCTGCTGTATCTATAGCAGCTGGCGCTGTTGGAGTTGAGACAGGCAAGACGCTAACAGTTGGCGGTAGTATTAGTGCATTAGGTCAAATATTAGTTGACAAAGAGGGTATTGTATTTAACGACGGAGGTACCTTAGATACATTTACATATGATACGATGCAACAACATCGTAGCATGTATATCGACTTAAATGCTAATAGTGGTAATTGGGATTCATCTTACGATTCAATTAGTTCGATTGCACTGTTAAGTGGCAATTGGAATTCAACTTATGAAACAGTAGAATCGCTCAGCGGTTCATGGGGCAACGGCGGAAGCGCGTATGACACTTTAACAGCAAATAGCGGCAATTGGAATACAGCATATACGTCAGTTGATACAAACGCCGCGAATTGGACTGAAACATACTCAGTTGTTGTAGCTAACAGTTCGTCGTGGGGTACAGGCGGTGCAGATGAGAACAGCGTTGATGCTACAGTAACAAGCGCTAGTTCATATTGGTACTCCCCATTATCAGCGGCTAGCCTTGCTGAAAGAATTTCATATACAAATGACTTTACACCGGGTACGGTATTATACAGAGCGGCAGACGGTACGTATCAACGTGCAAGTGCAGTAACTGCTGCTTCAGCTGATGTTATAGGTGTTGTTTTCGACTCAGGCCCATCTTACTTCAGCATACTGTATTCCGGTGTATTGAATTTATCTGCTCACGGATTCGGAGTTGGTTCCTCAATATTCTTAGGAACAAGCGCGGGTAATATAGATACAGATCCTCCAACGGATGTTAATAAGATATCTAAACCGTTAGGTATTGCGATATCATCTGATGTGTTATTGATACAGTCACTACGTGGGTTTGTTGTTGCTGACACTACGCCGCTATCATCTGCATCTGGCTGGTCCTTAACGGGTACTAATGTATGGACAGTTGATGATGATATTAAGGTTGGTATAGGTGAAAGAGACCCAAGCGAGATGTTAACGGTCGCAGGTAACATCAGCGCACGCGGTGATATTACAATTGGTGGCGGATTAACAGCTCAAGGTCCAGTACATGTTGTTGGTATTAAAGATTGGGGCCACCCAACATCACATAACAATAATGTATATCCTTTATCATTTGATGATATATCAATGCAAACCGCAACAATTACTGGTAGTACAGTTAATCTCACATCCACGTCAGCAAGAAGACCTGGACCAACATTATCATTAAGATTGAGCGCCACCGGTAATACAAACATTGCATTTAATTCTAGCTGGAAGTTTATGGGAGCTAAGCCATCAGTTTTACCGGCAAATAAAGTTTCACTTCTGACATTACAATGCTATGGAACATCTGAAGAAGATATTATAGCAGCCTTCTCTACTGAAAATTAATCAGTTGCATTTGCTCTAAACTACAATAATTTATTATGTTAATGTAGTCTAATGAGTACTCTTGGCTCAGTTACTGTAGCCGGTCCAGCCTACGTTTCAAATGTACCAACATTTGGAGCATTAAGTGGTGCCGATGGGCTGGTATTTAAGTTTGTACCGGATCAGCCGGGTGATAGAAGTTACCCGAATCATCCTGTTATATTGGATCCCTCTATTCCTTACGGGGGAGAGGTGTTCGCTTATCAGACAACATATCAATCATCCTCAGCGCCTGGCTCTAGTATTACATCAACAACAACTACTAAAGTAGGACCTGCTCTTGTTGGGTTCGAACTTGTTTCGTCTGTTAATGTTGTTTCAGAAGTTGACGAATTTGGTAATGAAACATTTGTATCAAAAACAGACCAATTAGTCAAAGATTATAGTATTGTTAGTACAGTATGCGGGTCTGATCCATCGGGCCCTTGGTTAGGTACGGAAGGTCAAATTAACACTGATATGGGTGGTACTGATTATCATACATATTTGACCCGTAAACAAAAAGAACCAGGATATGTTTCTCCTGGAACCATATGGGTACGTAACGGTGTATATTGCATGCAACCATATGCTTTAGGTACATCTTGGTTTTGGACATCAGCTGGATATCCAGCATCATATTTTCAATCTGATGGCTTAAGCGTTTTTCTTACAGCAACCGATCCTGGATACGGTGTACCGGTAAACCCCGAAAACTATGCATATAATTATTTTGATAGTTTTGTGTTTAGCGGCTGGTTTAGACCTGCTTCCGGTGGAGGTATTAATACAGGTAAGGATATTGCCAATAGATGGGGTAATTATGAAGGATTAGCAGGCGCTATGCCATTAGCTAATTGGGGTAGAACAGTATCAGGTGGATTATTAGCATTAGATTTCTCAACACCTCATACAGATGGACCTGGAGACTATACAAGGACTAGTATGCCATCAGGGTATATATTAGATAACCCAAGCTTCTTTTTTGATCTTCAAAGCGGTAATTATGTAGATGCAAAAGGAGTTGTATTTAGTACTGATAATTTGCAAGATTCAATTATTGGTCATGGTACGGAAAATAATCCATACTCAGCTATTTGGACATATGTTGAAGAACCGTTCTATACTAAAAACGCTATTGGTGGTCCTCATGTTGATTTCAGCGACGATCCAGCATGGTCACTATTATGGGCACCATCAGCTGGTACAAAACTATGCTATTATTTTGGCAATAAAAAAATCTTAGAGTCAAAAACAAATATTGATGCTGATACTTGGTATAATTTTAGTATTGTATGGAAAGTGTCAGCAACAGCTGATGATGTTTCTCAAGATATAGCATATCCACACCCTAATTGGTCGTCTAATAATATAAAAATTGATGAAACAAAGATTTCTGATAACATAGAAGATTCAAATCCGTTTGACAGGTCAACGCAGGCCTTTAACATTTATGATCTTGAAGATGAAAACGATGCATTCGATAATGCTAAGACTTGGATAAAGTTGGATACCGGTACGCCTACAAAGATTGGAGCTATTGGACTGGTAAGCCGGTCCGGGCAAGATAACGGTGGGTGGTTTCAAGTTCAGTGGTCGGATGATAATGTTAATTGGAACAATGTAACATTTACTAGAGCTAACGGTGATGCGTTTAACGATAGACCAAACATAAACAATTCAGCAGAGTTACCGTTAAACTGGCTATGTAATAACGAGAATCAAACATATAATTTAACTCCTAATCAAACATTTACTACAGACGCAGGCGGGCAAGGTAATTCGAGCGAACCTAATTTGATCGCTAGGTGGGACTCTGTATCAACTGGTGCACACACATTTTGGAGATTGGTTTTAGTAGGTCGAAAACACAATCCGGGAGATAAGCCTTTCACGCAAGGATTTACAGAGATAAATTGGTACAGCGCTAGAGAGGACGGTAACTTAGCAGTAGCTGGTAAGCTGTATATTAACGGGTTTGAAGAGGATGTATATTCAGGTGTAATACCTCATGCTATGAGGTTAATGTTTGTATCAGGTGGAAGAGGCGATTTTCATATCGGGTCATATTCACCGGGCGGTACATACGGCGATAACCTTACACATGATACAGATCCGTTCCAATATAATACATTGCACTCTGGAGGTACACCTAGTCGAATGGATGAGCTTTGCGTTGCCACTCCTTCAATAACATTTCCATTTGATGAGAAACCGACAATAGTAACTTTAGCGTCGCGCGGTGATTGGTGGCCGGATCAATATGCTGATCTTAAAAACGTTTTCAAAGATACGATTACATTAGATCAACCGTTTATACCTCATTATAAGAAAGGTGATAGAGCGACTAACTTAGCTAAGCCTGGGCCATATCTTGGCCATATCCCACCAGTAACACCTCGCGGTACACGGTTCGGTGAACAGTTTTATGCAAACATTACATCGTCAAAAGATGTAATAGTTGAAACTGTATCGGGTGCACCTGTAATTGAAGTTGAGCATATATTCAACTTTGTACCAAGCGTTACTGCTAATGCTGAATTTTATACAAATATGTCTGATACATCGTTTAGGTGTTTGAAAAACGATGTAGATGTATTAACATTTACATATACAGTAACATCAGACGGTATATATAGATTTGAAGCGCCAGTAAAAGCAGAAGAGTCTGGAGACAAATTCTCAATGCAAGCGTCTCTGAAAAAGAACTCTTTACCAACCCATACATATCAAGGTAGTGTAACAAACGAAACTCAAAATATTATGGTTTCAGCAGATGCTTTGTCTGGTGACGTTCTTGAGATTAAGTTAGGTCCTACCTCGAGTGACAGTGATACAACTTATTATCCTGTTGTTACGTATGAACGGTATGACGACAATAAGCCTAAATTTACATTGATTAAAAATGTAGCAGGGGTTGTTGAGACATTATCTTCTCGATGGATAAAGGATCCAGACTTTACAGACTTTAGTATATCCAGTTTAGCTATAATGCAATGGTACATGTGGTCTAACGCATTAGTACATGGTACTAGATCATTTTCAATATCAGCTGTAAGTTTATCTGCCGTACATCCAGGTGGTATTGATCACGGTTTTATCAACTCACAGGTTGCTCCTGTTTCTTCTATCACATTTAGATATGGTGGCTATGACCATAAACAATTTGGTATTCATTGGGAATTAGATACGTTTGGCATACCGCCGGGACAAACAAAGGAGAATATATTAAACAATTTAGGGGCTCTTGCAATTTGCAATACGAACCCATTAAGCGGTTATCCAGTAGACCTTACAGGGTTACCAGGATGGTAATATGGAAGAAGTAAAATACATTATTTTAGATATTGAGCATTTAAGCAAGGTTATGTGGAATGACGTTCTCGATAACGGACCGTCAACAGTACGCTATTCATGTGATGGTAAAAAATTCATACTCAAGTATATTGGCGAACAGCCTGAATTTGTGTTTTTTATTACTCAAGACACAGTCGGGCTATGGGAGTATACTTCAAACGAAATTGAAGAAATAACTAGTGCAAGCTCAGAGTGGACAGGGTCGACGAGTAATACAAAGCTACCATAAATGAATCAACCTAAGCTAAAGTTGAATGACAGATTTGTCGGGTTGCGCCCGATAGCTGACGATGTATACGAACCTAAAAATATTGCTATTCTGCGAAAAACAATTGGGGGTAGCCCTGAGAAGCATGTAATAAATGTCGTAACATATTTTCAAAATAACGACGATACTGTCAAACGCAAATTAGAGCATATAGAAGCGAGTATGACAGGATGTATATGGAATTTAATTGTAATTGATAACGGTAGTGTAGATGGAACGTATAAGAGAATATCGAAACATAAAACAGCAGCTAATAATTTCTTACATGTATCTATTAATAGAATAAACGATAAGACAACATTTATTAATGCATGTCTAAATTATGCAAAAGAATATCTTACAACAGATAATGACTTATTAAAAATCGTTCATAATAATGATATATCATTTAGTGGAGAAAAAATAACAAGTTTTTGTTTTATGGCTACCAAAGAGGTGAGCCGTGAAGCAGTTATTCTAATATACAGTATTAGATGTTTTCATGATGAGCCTATCTTCGTTGTATGTGATCCTGAAACTAAACAATATATTAAGAACTATATTGATACATTTGATATATATTTTGAATGTTCAGCAACAGACGAGACGTTCACAAAAATACAAAATGAACATAAAGCTGCTTTTGAGCGCTCTGATAATAATTTACATAAGCAAGATCGAATATATCACAAAATGAGAGCGATTGATTTCGCTTTGGAGAATGAACCGAATACATTGTTCTTAGATAGCGATATAATTATTGTAGATGAAATCAATGATTTGATGCATAGTAATTTAGTTATGTCGCCTCATTACTGGGGTGCTCATAAAGAGTATGGCATATATAATGCTGGGTATATATTCACGTCTGACAAGGGTTTTACAGAATACTGGAGAGACTTATACCTCAACAGATCCACCTTCTGTGAGCAAGAGGCTACAAATTATTTTTCTGAGAAATATAATCTAGATATTTTTGGTCCGGAGCATAATCATGGGTTTTGGAGAAATGAATATCACATTGAAAATCATAAAAGCTTTCACTGCCATATATTCGGATTACCGGAAGGTAGAGATGATAAAACCTCAGCTTCTCAAGATGTACATAGAGACTATGTCTTAGACTTTCTATACAAGTCAGAGCGAGGTGAGCACCAAGCTATTCGAAAAGCTATACGTCACGTCTTACATGATAGACCAGCAAAGTTGCAAATCGTTACGGGAAAATATTCCCGCGACGACTGGGATACACAAAAGATGCTAACCCCTGGTATAACTAACCCCGATGGTAAAATTAACCTTAGAGGTCAAACAATTTTTAATTCGCACCGCAGTGGTTGGAAGTATGCTATGGAGGCGCTAATACCACTCCATAATGAGCGCGGTGTTCTTTTTGACGGGTTTTTAGAAAACAATTTTGCATGGCGTCCAGAGCATGAAAAGCTTGTATATGACGAGCCATGGGTAGGTATTTTTCATAACCCGCAAAATATACCAGATTGGTTCTTCAATCAATTTTCGATTGAAAATATTATATCATCTGATAATTTTCAACAAAGCTTAAAAGCATGTGGGGGTCTCTTCGCATTATCAAAACATCACGCTGACTACATTAACCAGCTAACAGGCATGCCTGTTTCTGTTTTGTATCATCCGACTGAGACACCTCACATGCTTTTTGATTATAATAGATATGTTAGTAATAACGAGAAAAAGGTTATTAACATTGGTTATTGGTTGAGAAAAATGAATTCAATATATATGCTGCCAATAAACCAACGGTTTGAAAAATGGAGACTAATTCCATATACAACAGAAAGACCTAAAAATGCAATTGAAGCTTTACTCAATAAAGAGCGCGAAGTTCATAACATAGAACCAAATGAACATTTTAGTAATACTAAAACAATTGATAGATTGTCTAATGATGAGTATGATATTACATTATCTCAAAATGTTGTATTTTTAGATCTATATGAGTCGAGCGCTAATAACGCAATTATTGAATGTATTGCTCGCACGACACCTATTGCCGCTAATCCTATACCTGCTGTAGTTGAATATCTAGGCCCGGAATATCCGTTGTATTTCAATTCTCTAGAAGAGGCAGCTAATAAAATTAACGACGATAAGTGTATACTCGACGCGCACAATTACTTAAAAGAATGGCATGTACGAGATAAGCTTACTCGATCATATTTTAGAAAGTCAGTACAAGAATCGGAGATATATACAAGCCTATGAATATAGAAAATAAATTTTGCAGAAAACCTTTCGAGCACTTTGAGGTTCATCCGTCTGGCGATGTATCGTTATGTTGTTATACATGGTTACCATATTACGCGGGCAGGATTGATCGTACCACTTCTGTTAAAGATGTTTTTAACTCAGACGCGGTAAAAGAAATTCGTGAAACTATTCATGACGGTACTTTTAGATTTTGTAACAGTACATTGTGTCCGCATATACAAAATGGAGATTTGCCTGATAAAGATAAAGTTGAAGGCCCTAGAATGCAGCGTATTGTTAAAGAGCGTATTGTAGATGATTTAATGCCTGATTTTTATAATCTATGTTATGACGAGTCTTGTAATTTACAATGCCCTAGTTGTAGAGTTAATAAAATAAACTTTACGGAAGGTAATGCATATGAGCAGCGAAGACGTATTCAAGAACGAATCGTAAAGGATTTATTTTATACACCTCATACGAAAAATTGCACAGTCAATATAACCGGGTCGGGTGATCCTTTCGGTTCTAAATTATTCCGCGAACTTTTATTTAATGTAGATTGTGAACGGTGCCCTAATATTAATATCAACTTACAGACAAATGGAGTTATGTTTACAGAAAAGTACTGGAACAAAATGCATAAGTTACATAATAACATTAACACAGTTATTGTCTCATATGACGCTGGTACTGAAGAAACCTATAATATAACAAGGCGTGGAGGTAATTGGGATCAATTACAAACTAACATGGAGTTTTTGTCGAGATTAAGGCAGGAAGGTTTTATAAAAGAACTGAGAATTGACTTTGTTGTTCAGCAGGCAAATTATAAAGAGATGGTTGAAGTAGTTAGAATAGGTAAGCGGTTAAAACTCGATAAAGTCTACTTTTCATTAATTGTAAATTGGGGAACATGGACCAATGAGCAATACATGTATAGAGCTGTGTATAGTAAAAATCACCCTGAATATGACGATTTTATAAAGGTATTATCTGATCCAATATTAGACGACGATATTGTTGATCTTGGTAATGTTACACAATTTAAGGAGTTAGTATCATGAATGTAGAAATCTTAAGAGAACAAGAAAGAGTCAAATATGAGTGGCTCAATAAAAATACTGAGTACGGCAGATCGTTTCACGCTAAAGGTAGAGTTGATTTTATTAATGATTTAATTGATGAGTATGAGGTGGAGTCGGTATTAGATGTTGGTACGGGTAGAGGGTTGCTCTGTAAATGGTTTGAGGAAAATACAGATCTCGAAACAATATATGGTTTAGATATTGCTATGGATCCAATAGTACCTCAAACAAACCGCGTCAAATTTATTAAATCCGGTGCGCATGATATACCATTAGACGATAGTGTTGATATGGTTACAAGCTTTGATTTCTTTGAGCATGTCGTTGAAGCAGACGTTGATATTATTCTATCTGAAATGTGTAGAGTATGTAATACTGTTATGGCTCATAAAGTGCATTATGTTACTGATACACATCCGGGTCAGAGCACATCGCATAGAGACATAGTAGGCGAGCTACATCAAACGAGACACGGGCTTGATTGGTGGTTGGATAAGTTTAATAATTACGGTAATGCTAGATTTGAAGAGAGCCCGAGAATGTTTATTATTGAATTATGAAAATTTTTGTATATGGTAACCATTCTTGTCATAGCGGTAGCGCTGCTGTAACAAGGTATATTAGAAATATAATTCATGAAGCCGGTCACGAATATATAGATAATGAAACCGGTAAGCTTGAAGATGCGGATTATGTTATTGTTAACGGCGAAGGTTCGTTGCACGACAAATCGTCTGACAATACTATAGGTGGTGGCAAACTTAAGATATGCCGAAAAGCAAAGCAGCTAGGGATAAAATCATCATTAATTAACACAGTTTGGCAAAATAATACTGACCCGGTAATGATTGATATATTGAAAAATGATATTGATTGTGTTACTGTTCGGGATGCAGTAAGTTATAACGAAATAAAACAACATAGACCTGATGCTAAAATAGTATTTGATCTAGCATATCATTTATCTGTTGATGTAAAGACAAAAAAACCAAAGCATATTACTGTGGGTAGTTTCTTTTTCAGTCCTACGATTAACTTTAAGGATCATCTCAAATCATATAAGAGGAATAGTATAAAGGATTACAGTTTATGGGAATGGGATGATTATCTAGAGAGCTTATCAACAACTAAGCTTCTTATTACAGGTCTCCATCATGAAGTTATTGCAGCATGTAAATTGAGAATACCCTTTATAGCATATAGAGGTAATTGCGACAAAGTTCTTGGAATTATTAAACACGCTAATGTAAATATCACGGTACCTGAAACACCAGAGCAATTAATAGAACAATTAAACAAGCCTATAGATATTTGCGAATATAATAAATTATTTGATTTTATGGAATCTAAAGAAAAATTCAAACTTAAAGATATCAATATCAAGTCTAAAAAGAAGAAACTAAGAGCAGCGATTTGTATATCTGGAGAGCCGCGGCAGTATAAGCATACATATAAAAGCATTGAGAAGTATTTCAAACAATTAGACTCTAGATGGGAGTATGATATTTTTATACATGCTTGGAATACAACATCAACACCAAGAAATTATCAAGACGGTAGAATAGATACTGGGCACGTGTCTGAATATGAAACAGAATATGATATAAAAGAATTAAGAGCGGATTTAATTAGAAAATATAAACCAAAACGTATATTGGTTGAGTCAAAGAATGTTCTTAGAGATCTTGTAGATTATTACAAAGTAAAAGTACCTGCAGAACAAATTATGTCGAGCAACTTTTTAGCTATGTCACAGCATATTAGTGCAGAGCGGTCTGCTTATCTAAAATCAGGTAAAAATATTATTTTGCCGAGTCAAGAGATTGTTGGTGAAGAGTCTAATAATGAATATGATCTAGTTATAAAGACTAGATTTGATGTTATGTTCTTCCCTAAGAGGTGTCAGTTAGATACAATACATGCTAAAATAAGTAGATTTGAACGGAAAGAATATACGCGTACGGAATATGGTATGACATTCTTCCCGACGTTAACTGTACGTAATGGTCGGCTTGCAGCTGAGTTTGGACATTTTTGGAGCGGTAATATACAGTTTGATATGATGTATGATTCTCTTTTCAGAAGACTGCATACTAATAGTGATGTAGATATATATGAATCATGCCATCACCAAGCGTTTGCATCTCACTGTATGAATCAAGGTTTGTGTATGAGAGAATGGCGTCGAGTTACCAAGCCATCTAAAACTCTAGACCCAGAGGGCGGTAGAGATTTCATATGGGTTATGCCCGGAGCTCCATTTGGTGAACATCCTATAAGCACATATAGAACATATTACAAGCGATATGCTAAGGAGCATGAAAAGAGAATGAAGGTGATTGATACTAATCGCGAAGATGAAATTAAACGGTTGGCGGAACAGCAGAGAAAAGCAGACCGAGAATATGAAACCGGCATGGCTTTAGTACATGCTGGGAAAAAGAAAGATATTTGGTATAACGATAAGGTTTACTTTGTAAACATCAAGGATGTAGTTAAAGTTGAGGATACGGATACTGCGACGCTACCTAACGGTCTCGTTGTTATGTGGTGTGACGACAGTGAAGAATGGCTCAAAGCAAAAGAAAGTTATCAAACAAGTTAATCGTTATTACCTGCTTTAGCCTTTTTAACCTCTAACCTTCTTAATTGATGCTCGGCTTGTGCAACTTTTTGTTCCCACTTTTCAGCGCGCTCACGCCATACTTGTAGCTTTAATCGCTCCTCACGCTCAACAACTTTATCTCTAGCCGCTGTAGCCTTGACTCGAAATTTTGCTAACTTCTCTTCTACTCTCGCGATTTTTTGATCTATTTCTTCGCTCATACATTACAATTTATAATCTTGATTATTAATATCAACGGCTAAATATATAGAGTTCATGAAAAAGTTCTTGATTGCCGGGATGGCTCGGTCTGGTACTACGACATTAGGTGAGATATTAGTGTCGGCCGGATACGATATGTGGCGCGAGCCTAGTCGGTTAAAATCTCGAGTAAAAATACAGCAATATCAAGGGTATCAACATTTGTTTAATGGCGTACATTATACGCCACACGGTACGCTAGATTTTACAGATTATAGTCAAGAGTATACTACTAACTTTATGGGTAAGTTTTTTAAGCATAAAGATGGTATAAAACATATTATTAACGGTACACAAGTTAGAATTACGAGCGGATTAGTTAGAGCCGCAAACCGGCATAAAGCCGCGGTTATATTCATGTATAGAAGAAATGTTTGGGACTCTATATTGTCTATGATGCTTGCTAAAGAAACTGGTATATGGCAACTTATTAACAACGGTTATGATGATCTCGAAAACTGCCGATCACAGTTTATGCAAAAGCTTGATAATGTGGTAATTGATCATCGAGCTTTCGTTAAGTTTCTCAAAGCCGCGCATAAAGATGCAACAAAAACATATAATGAGATTTCAAGAGTTAATGTAGATATGGCTGTATATGCATACGAAGATCTGTATTGCGATAATGAAGATAGGCGTAGACAACAATTAAACGATATATTAAAATTTCTCGAGGTAGATGAATCAAAATTAGATTGGGAATACACTGATAAAATATATACAAAGCCTACTATTAAACAAACAACCAGCGAGGTTTTAGAGAAAATAACAAATATTAATAAATTAACACCTATTAAAGAAAAATATTCTGACTTCTGTACACTAGATTTTGAATAAATATTTCCAATGGCACTTGAAGCAGTTAGATCTGGATCACATTTTTACGGTACGTCGCTGAACTCGGTAGTATCTGCGTATGATCGCTTAGCGGATAGAATTAGTTGGTCTTTAGGATATCCAATGATAAATTTGGAAATCCATAAAAATCAATTATATGAAAATATAACGATAGCGGTTGAATTCTTTACTAAATTTGCAGGATACTCAACAGAATATCTTGTGTTTAATTCTACCTTATATGAAAAAGGTAAGGGTATACGATTAGATAAATTATTTTCAATAACACCTGATTTAAGCGCTACATATACATCTGTTAAATTGAATGTTGATGCATCTAACCCTAGGTCAGTTACGACAACATTAACCGCAGGTTCAGGTGCTCAGCCAATCTATGAAATTGATGTATCAGATACCGTTTTAGATCCTACAGAGTTTGTTATTCAATTAAGAGATCCTGATACGAAGCATTCTTCTGTTCGTAAAGTGTTAATGACTGTACAGCACGTCTCTGGTGACCCGGGCGAGACTACAGGTAGCTTTGCAGAGTATAACGTTGTACATACATCAGAGGAAGACTTAGGTACATTTAGTTTTGAATTATCGGGTGCACATGAAGAGATTGTGCGGCTAATGATTACGCCAAACTCTAACATGGTACCATATTCAACTGCTGCTGATAATTTTATTAACGCTACAGCGATTGCAAGTGATCAATTAGAAGTTGTTACGACTACAACATTAAGCGGGCTAGCTTTTGGTGCGTTTGATTCTATTGTTAATGATTATAGAAAAGTTGTTGATGTGTTCAATTTTGAGGAAGGTAGTACGACAGGTGTTAACACTTTGTTTACTATTGAGCAAACTTTAGCTCAGCAAACGTACTTTAGTTATTCGATGGGCAATTACGGGTTTGATCTTGTAAGTTGGTACACAGTTAAAGAGTTTTTAGATACTAGAGAGAAATTATTATCACAAAGAAGAGCGTTTGAATTTAACCCGCATAATCAATATTTGAGAATGTATCCAGAGCCTAAAGCTGAAACGTTCTATGGCATTATTGGTTGCTATTTAGAAAAGCGAGTTGAAGATATGATATATGAGCAGTGGATATATCAATACGCTTTAGCTTTATCAAAAATATCAATAGGTAGAGTTCGTGGTAAATATTCAGGCATGAATCTATTTGGAGGAGGTACATTAGATGCTGATCTTCTAAATGAAGGTCGTGAAGAGAAAAAAGATCTTGAGCAGTTATTGCTAGACGGTACTCCTGGCTTTGGAGACGCTGACCCACCAATGTTCTTTATAGGTTAATTATGAAAAAGAATTGGATAGAGCTTACTAAGGATGGTAATGATTTTGTATTCACTAAAAAAACTGGTGATATGAATACAATGGAAGTCACTGGTAAAGAGATTTTACGTACCAAGTCTGCTGAACAAGCTGATATATGGAAGCTAGTATTACGTAGAAAGAAGAGATTAAATGTAAAGGATAAAATTTCTACGTTTAAGGAGTATTACGTCAATGAAAAGGCTACCAAGCTTGACAAGTTACAATTAGCCTTAGACGTTGCAGGTGTTGAACCTACAGTTGGTACAGCAGCTGATATAGCTAATGGAATTATTTCAGGTTTAAGAGCTGCTGCGGCATTAGCTCGAAAAGATAATGATGCGGCAAAAGAACATACAATCAATTTAGGTATATCTGCAGTATCATTAGTACCATTTGGTGACATTGTAAAATTAGCAAAACTTCGTAAATTAAGAAAACCGCTCGTTAAAGGTGCAAAGATGGCTAAAAAAGCAGGTGTAGCGGCTAAAGCTGATAGAGCAGTGAGTTCGAGGCAGAAGCTAACTAGTGATGAAGAAGTATAACAGGTATAAAAAACAACCTTATAAACAAGGCATATATAACCCTGTAAACCCCAAAAAATATATCGGTATAAAAAAACCTGAATATCGGTCATCGTGGGAATTAAAATTTTTTCAATGGTGCGATAAGAACGAGAATATACTTGAATGGGCATCTGAAGCTGTTGTCGTGCCATATATAAGTCCAGTTGACAATAGACCTCATAGATATTTTGTTGATAATGTAATTGCTATACGTGAAGGTAATGAAATTAAAAGATATCTTGTTGAGATAAAACCTTTCAAACAAACACAGCCACCTGTTCAAAGTAAAAGAAAAAAGAAATCTACGATAATATATGAACAAGTAACATACGCTGTAAATCAAGCAAAATGGAAATATGCATCTCAATTTGCGAAAAAGAGAAATATGGAATTTATAGTATTGACTGAAAACGAGTTAAACATAAAGTAATTAGACAAAGATTTAATAAATAATTAATACTGATGGCACATAAATTATTAGTTGAAACTCCGGATACTCACAACGTTGAATATGTTGTTGAAGAGAAGAATAATGGTTCGGGAACCGAAAAGAGAATGTGGATCGTTGGCGAGTATATGATGGCCGGTGATGTTAACAAAAACGGTAGAGTTTACGACATTCAAGAAATGACTCGTGAAGTCGATAGATATAATAAAGAGTTTATTGGTAATAAAAGAGCAATGGGAGAGTTAAATCACCCGACTTCAGCAGAAGTAGATCTTGAAAGAGCTTGTCACGTTGTTACAGAATTAAATATGGACCGTAATGTTGCTATTGGAAAATCAATGGTTCTTTCTACACCATGTGGCAAAATTCTCGAGTCATTAATTAAAGATGGTGTTCAAGTCGGTGTGTCATCTAGAGCTCTTGGTAAATTAGTACCTATGGAAGGTAGGTCGGGAGCTAATTCTGTTAAAGATATGAAGCTTATAGCTGTTGACTGTGTTGCTGATCCTTCATATCCAAAAGCATTTGTAAATGGAATTTTAGAATCAAAGCATTATATAATTGGAACAGACGGCAAGTTTGAAGAATTGTATGAAGACTTTGAAAATACACTATCTACACTACCGAAAAAAGATGTAGAAGATTATCTGAAAAATAGTGTATTGGACTTTATTAGCAAACTTCAAGGTAAAGCCTAAATATCTTTAAGACTATGGACGGTAATACAAAGGAGAGCAGTAAGAGAGAACGTGATATTTTGGGATTTATTAAGAATATGACCGAAAAAAATTACTCGCGCGCTAATAAATATTTACAGGCGTCGTTAAACGATAAAATGAAAGATCGTATTAGTGATACCGCTAAGAAACAGGGATTTTAACAATGGCAAAAGATATTAAACAAACATTAAAAGAAGGTACGAAAGATATCTTATCGGAAGAGGCGCTCGATGAGATTCAAGCGGCTTTCACAGCTGCAGTCGACGAAAAAGCTGGCCTGCAACTTGAAGCTGCTCTTACCAAACAAGATGAAGAGCACGCCGACAAAGTTGGTCAGCTCTTAGAGGCCATTGATAAAGACCACACTGATAAACTCGACAGAATTGTTGAGGCAGTGACTGAGAATCACACACAGAAATTAAAAATGGTTATTGAGAGATATCAAGGTGAGACCGGACAGAACGCCTCTGTATTTAAGGAAGGTCTTGTTGATAGCGTCAGTAACTATCTAGATCTTTACCTTGAGAAAACATTCCCGCAAGACATGCTTGAAGAAGCTGTTCAGAACAAAAGATCTGAGAATGTTCTCGCTGAGGTACGCAAAATTCTCGCCGTTGACATGGCATTGGCAAAAGACGAAATTAAAGATGCCGTTGTTGATGGTAAGAAACGCATTGATGAAGCTACAACCAAGCTTGACGAGGTTGAGGTAGAAAATACAAAATTGTTATCTGAGCTTAATACACTTAAAGCTGAGAAAACATTAAGTGATCTATCTACAACCCTCCCGGAACATAAGAAAAAATATGTACAAAAAGTTCTAGGTACTAAATCAGCTGATTTTATTACAGAGAATTTTGATTACACATTAGAGTTGTTCGACAAAGAAACCGCTAAGAATGAAGAGGTTCTTAAAGAAGAAGCTATTCAGCAAACACAGGGCACAGTTGACTCTGTTATTGAGCCGGTAGTTGTTGAAGAGTCTGCTGAAGAGTCTCAAGAGGAAGGCGGCAAGCAGTTCAACTCATATATGAACGAGCTTGGTAAGTACTAAAATACTTCCCAGATTCAATTTTTTGAGGTCGCGAGACCTGATGGACCACCGAGTCCTTATCAAAAACGACTAGAAAGGAAATTATACACGTATGAAACAAATCAGACCATCGCAAGCTTATATCGATGAGAGTCGCGCAAAAGCGTTGTTGGAGAAGTGGAGCCCAGTGCTTGACTACAATTCCAAGAATGTTGGAGCCATTGAAGACGACCATACTCGTTTGAATACTGCCATTCTCTTGGAAAACCAAGAAGCATGGTGTATGAACGAGGCTACAAACGCTGCTGGTGGCAATAGTTCTAGTGTTTTCGGCTCTAAAGTCGACAATACTGCTCATCATTTCGATGGTGACAACTATGCTGCTAACGACGCACGTCTTCCTAAGATTCTTATTCCGATGATTCGCCGTACATTCCCTGAATTAATCACTAATGAATTAGTTGGTGTTCAGCCGATGTCCGGCCCGGTAGGCTTAGCGTTCGCATTGCGATACAAGTACGAAGATGATGCACTCGGTGCAACAACTGCTGCTGGTGTTGACGGTTCTCTTGCTGCTGCTACTCAAGCGGGTGATGCCACCCATGTTAGCACTACTAAGGAAGCTGGATACCAGTTGGTTGACACTCGCTTCACTGGTACTTCTTCGCTCGCGCTGTCTTCTTCTACATCCGACTTTGAGATGTTAGGTCTTGACCAAGGTGTTGCTAAGTTGCTTGCCAACTATGAGTTAACATCCAAGATCCCTCAAATGGTTGTAAGTTTTGAGAAGACTGCTGTAGAGGCTGGTACTCGTAGATTGGCTGCTCGTTGGAGCGTCGAGCTTGAGCAAGACTTGAAAAACATGAACGGTATTGACATCGACACTGAGTTGACGAATGCTATGAGCTATGAGCTCCAGGCTGAAATCGACCGTGAGATGTTGATTCGCATGATTCAAGTTGCTCTTACTGCTGGACATCCTAAGGGCTACTCACTATGGAGTCCTGCTAGTGCAGATGGTCGTTGGTTGGCTGAACGTAATCGCGACTTCTATCAGAAGCTTATCGTTGAGGCTAACAGAATTGCTGTTCGTAACCGTCGTGGTGCTGCAAACTTTGTTGTTGCTACACCTCGCGTTTGCGATATCATGGAGATGCTCCCTGAGTTCAACGGCATGCCTGTTAACAGCAGCGTTAATACGCAACCTGTTGGGGTTGCCAAGGTTGGTAATCTTGGCGGTCGCTTCAACGTTTACCGTGACACACGTACGGAAGGTCAGTTCGAAAACTCTGATCGTAGTGCTCGTCTTGAGTATGCCCTCTTGGGCTACAAAGGACCTGAGTTCTATGATACTGGTATCGTCTACTGTCCGTACATCCCTGTTATGGTACAACGTACTATCGGTCCTAACGACTTCTCACCTCGCGTTGGTATGCTCACACGCTACGGCGTTGTTGATCATATCTTCGGTGCGAACTTGTACTATCACGTTGTTATCGTTAAGAATCTTGGCGAGGCTTTCACTCCGGGCAACCAGAGCGTATACCTCTAAAAGACTTCGATACAGACAAATCACAACCCATCCCTTCGGGGGTGGGTTCTTTTTTTGGTTATATAGACTAATATATTTAACTTATTGTCTTGGAGTCTTAGTAAACGGAACATCAGGATCAATTAATCGATCATTCAATAAGTCTACATGAGATACTCTAGTAGGATTAATATCAATACCACCTCTACGAGCATATAAACAAGTTACAGCAAGCTCGGTTGGCTCATATAAATCCCATAGACGCTTATAGATACATTCACAAATCTCTTCATGGAAATGACACTCATCTCTAAATGATACAATATATTGTGCTAGCGAGCTTTTAGTAAGAGACTTAGTAGTCTTCATATGAATATAAACATCGCCCCAATCGGGTTGATTAGTAACACGGCAATTAGATTTAAGAAGACTACTACGGTATCTATAAAGAGTGAGATGACAACCCTCAGTGAGACCATATGGCCCAGTAAGTATTTTAGGTGACTCACTAAACTCAGAGAACATAATCTTATCCATCATTTCATTATCATCTTCAATGGTTGTATAACCAGTTGTGAAGTATGGTTTAACATTAGCATTCTCAACGTCTCCAGGGTTAAATAACGTTACTACTACATTTGTCTCTAATAGCTCAGAGAGGTCCTTCTCTGAACGTTCTTTAATCTCTGCGAGACATTCATCACCAGTAGAACCTAAGCGAGCCATATTATAAGAATTGAAGTATAATTTAATGGACTTCGATTCAACAATATAATCGTTATCACACGGATACATAATTTTAGCGAGAGCTGTAACCGGTCTACCATTCTCTGTCATTGCAGAGATCTCATAAGCATTCCATATATCATACCCACAGAAAGGTAGATTATCGTTCTCAAGACCAAGATATGTTCTGTTACTTGAACGAGGCTCTCGTACTAAAAGTGACGGATCATAATCACGTGCATATGAACTCGTTTGACCTAAGTGACGTGAAACTCTGGAATTATCTAGTTGTTGTGTGCTCATGTTGTTCTATAGCAATTTTAATATCATTAAATCGTTTTTCAAGGTCTCCCTCAATATAAATTACTCTACCTATATATAAATCTGAGAAGCTTTTACCCTTAATTAAAATATTCATCATCTCATCTATATCTTTTTGAAATCTTTTATTTGTACTTCTTTCGCCGTCATCTTTCATACCTACCGGAGCCGTATGAAATATAATATCAATATCATTGATAATGTCTACTAAAGTATCCCAAGCAAAATTATATACATTTTCAGTAACGTTACCTTTAGAAAATAACCAAGTCGTATATATAAATCCATCTACTATGCAGCGATCCATAATAACATCATCTAACTTATTATTCTCAATATGAGCTCGAATGATTTCATTTTGAGTCTCATCGCCACCCTTCTCGTTAATAGTAAAGCCTTTACGCGCAATAGGTCTAGTTACTTCAGTGACATATTTAAATTCATCACCATAATATTCTCTACAGAGATTCAATAACGTACTCTTACCAGAACAACCAGTACCTGTAAAGCTAACTTTCATTATTACTATTTACCCCACTTCTTATTAGAAACAATCTGTGCAATTATACCATATACAGAGAGATCTTTAAATGCATCTTCTACTGGTTCATTTTGCGCAGCTTTTTTTCTCCGAAGAACCAAATTAAACAATCGCTGAACTTTATCATTAATCCTAATAATAATAGC
>Ga0114933_10000802_pt1 | contig 36900 bp, 27 predicted proteins | sample 4SBtaG_FD_89691 | JGI IMG/M metagenome (GOLD analysis project Ga0114933, IMG submission 89691) | Deep subsurface microbial communities from Kolumbo volcano to uncover new lineages of life (NeLLi) - 4SBTROV12_W25 metaG | ecosystem: Environmental > Aquatic > Marine > Volcanic | place: Kolumbo... | reverse complement strand
AGGCCCCGGCAGATCCGTCGCATCTTTCGCAACTGCCGCGTGATCGGGCGCCGCTTCAAGCTGGCCCATGTCCACTTTGGTGAGACGATCATCGAGGTGGCCACCTTTCGCCAGAACCCCACGGCAGAGAACGCCGCCGGAGAGAACAGCGAGAACGAAGAGGTCGACGCAGACGCCCTGCTGATCGTGCGGGACAACGTCTTCGGCACCGCAGAAGAAGACTCGGTGCGCCGGGACTTCACCATCAACGCCCTGCTCTACGACGTCAACTCGAACGAGGTCATCGACTATGTGGGTGGCTTCGAGGACATCGAGAACAAGATCCTGCGCACCATCGGCGAGCCCGCCATTCGATTCGCAGAAGACCCGGTGCGCATGTTGCGGGCGATCAAGTTCACCTCTCGCCTCGACCTGACCCTTGAGCCCAGCCTCGCCGAGGCCCTGCACAGCTGCGCCCCACTGATCGAGAACAGCTCGCCGGCCAGGGTCATCGAGGAGATCTTCAAGCTGCTCGCCTGCGGCAAGGCACAGACCTCCTTGGCCATGCTGCTCGACCACGGTCTGCTGCAGCGGCTGCTGCCCGAGCTGGCCGACTACTGGGCCGACCATCGAGACGAGCTGGTGGCGCTGGGACGGGCTCTCGATTTCGCAGATGGGGGCAAGCGCAGGGTCAGCAACGCCTTCTTGCTGGCCGTGCTTTTCCATGACCCCTTCCGGGCCCAACTTGCCGAGCAAGACGGCACCGATCCCATGGTGGTGATGTCCGATCTGGTGGCGCCGGCGGCTCTGCGCACGTCGATCCCCCGCCGCGACGTGGCCCACATGAAGCACATGCTGGTCACCCAGCTGCGCCTCGAGAGAAACCGCCGAGGACGGCGCTTCCGCATGAACGAGTTCCTCGAGCGACCCAGCACCCACGAGGCCATCGACCTGCTCTACGTGCGCAGCCTGGCGGGAGCGATCTCCCCAGAGCGCCACGCCGAGTGGGCCATGAAGGTCGCCCGACAGCTGGGTGACAAGGTCCACCCTGGCAACACTGATGAGCCATCTTCTCCTCGACCGCCTCGCAAGCGGCGGCGCAGGCGCAGTCGCTCCCGGGGTGACCGTTCCGAGCGACAACGGGGTGACGATGGGAACGAGGGCCGCTCCGAGCGGCAGCAGCGTGGCGGAGGCAACGACGCCCGCTCAGGTGGCCGTCGCAAGGCAGAGGCTGGTGGCCCGAAGGCTCGAGACAAGAGTCGAGATCAAGCCCCCCCCGCACCCAAGACTCCGTCCCAACAGCCGACCACCTCCCAGGCCGAGGCGCTTCCAGAGAACGAGCCCCAGACGGCGGACAGCACCACGACTGCCAACTCTCCTGCTCCTGCAGAGCAGCTGTCATCCACGGCGGCCGGGCTGATGAACGAGACCCCTCGGCAGGGCCTCAAGGGGATGGTGAAGTCGTTCTTCAAGAAGGTCTTCGACAGCGGCGAGAACGCGGCGCCCGCTGATTCAGAGACCCAGGGCACGCCCTTCCCCAAGCGGGACGCTGTCCGTCCCATGACTGAGCCTGAGCGGGCGAGAGCGCCCGCCGAGCCGGGACCCGCCGCGTCAGAGAGCGTCGAGGCTCCAGAGATTGAAGATCCAGGCCCACAGTCGGGCGAGGGCGACCAGGACAACATCGGCACCGAGGCCCGGCAGGGCGACGAAGGCTCTCGTCCACCGCGCAAGCGTCGTCGGCGGCGGCGCAGGAGACGCCCGGCCTCCTCGGCCACCGCAGACGAGACCAACGAGACCAACGACGAGTCCAGCCCAAAAGGCGATGGGCCGTCACCCACAGGCGAGAGCGACGAGAGCACGACGAACACGTCGGGCGAGAAGCGTCCCCCCCGCCGGCGTCGCAGCCGCTCCCGGGGAGGGCGAGGCAAGAGCCGGCGCGAAGGGTCCAGCGAGAGCAGCGACGCGAAGTCCGGCGAGTCTTCGAGTCGGTCCAAGTCGTCCAGCTCATCCCAGTCGTCACGTGCGCGCAAATCGGGGTCGCGCAAGTCAGGCGGCTCAGGGGATCGCTCACGCTCAGACCGCAAGAGCAACGACAACCGGCGGGACAGCAAACCCCAGCAAGACAAGGTTGACGATCTCTCCGGCTCCCAGCGGCACCCTGAAGACATCGAGGACACCTTCGACTGGTAGGTCCAGCGGGGTCTGGTGCGCGGGAAGGCGCCTGGACCCGAGCCCGTCAGTGTGGGTTGAACGTCCCCTGGTCGTGTCGCCGGCAGCGCTGACAGCGCAGGGAGTCCAACCCCAGCACGACCGCACTCACCTCGGCAAGGCGCAGCACGAAGCTGTGTCCTGTACGGAGGGGCACAGCCCGTGTGTCGTTGTCATAGATGAGCACGGCGGGGCCCCGTTCCATTTCGACCTTCAACGTGGTGAATTCTGGCAACATGAGCGGTGGCTCGGGCCGGGTGGTGTTGTTGAAGGCCACGCCCAAGCCTGCGCTGATCGACTCTCTCGTGATGCTGCGGTAATAGCCCGTGCTGCCGAACGGCGTGGCCACCACCAGGCCATCACCCGTGATCACTCGCCCGGGCTGACCGTCTATGACCAGACGAAAGCGCGTGGCCAGGGCCGGGTTGTCATTGCGCATCACCACATCGTTGATGGCATGAAACGTCGCCCGTCCCACCGTCAGTTCGATGCGCTCGAGAGCTTCGAGTGCGAGCTCGCCGCTGAGCAGCCGGGCGATCATGGCCGAGAGGTTGTGGCGCTCGCAGTGCTTCGTGTGCCTGCGGATACGGACAGGCAACTTGGGCACCAAGGGCGCCAGACGTTCTGCCCGCAGCAGCGTGCCGTCGCCGCCGTGACTGAGCACCACGTCGGGATTGCTACGCACCACCTTCAGGCCCGCCGCCTCTACGGCTTCGCAGGCCAGGCCCCGATCGTCCCCCACCACCAAGATGCGCTGAATCATGACCGTGCCTCAGCTCTCGCGGGCAGGGGCTGCTCAAGCAAGGTCGACAGGATCAGGTCATGGACCACGCGCAGGTCATCGCCCTCCCCGGGCTGGGGCACGCCGACGGAACCGATCAGCTGGGGCCAGAGTGAGCGCTCGGCAGGCATGTGACCGTGGGAGCCCGCCACCATCGATGGGTCGAGAGGGATCACGTCGAGCAGGTTGGCGAAGCCCAGTTTCTTGGCCAACACCCGGCGAGCGATGCGCAGCTTGGGGAACCGAAGGGCCGGGTCGAGAAACAACTCGGCGGGGTCGTAGCCCGGCTTGCGGTGAATGTCGACCGTGGGCGCGAAATCTGGAGCCCGCCCATCGTCGAGCCAGTACGGGTAGGCGAACCATGCCTCCGGCGCAGCCAGGGCCACCAGGTCTCCGGCCCGGCGGTGGTCGAGCCCCAGGGCCGCTCGCTGCTCACCTTCGACGACCCGCTCCACCCCGGCCAACCCCTCAAGGGTGCGACGGGCTGCCCGGCGGTCTGCAGGGTTGGCCACGTAGATGTGGGCCACCTGGTGATCGCACACGGCGAAGGCCCGGCTCGCCCCGGCGTCGAGGGTCTCGCCCACGGAGTCCTGCCAGAGCACCGCGAGCAGCCCTGCCTCGCGAAGAGCCCGATTGGGGAAGACCACCTGCTCCGTGGCGCCGATGCCGTATTCGGAGACCACGAGCACATCTATGCCCAGGGCCTCCGCCCTGTCGATCAGCCGACCGGCCTCTCTGTCGACCTCCAGGACATGAGCGGGGACGTCCGGCCCCTGGGGCCCTTGGCGCTGAAGCACGTAGTCGAGATGGGGCAGATAGACCAGGGCCAGATCGGGGTTGTCCGTCTCCAGCACGTCGAGAGATGCGTCGGTGATCCAGCGGGTCGAGGTGATGTCCGCGCCCGGTCCCCAGAACTTGAAAAGGGGGAAGCTGCCCAGGCGCTGCTCCAGGCGGGCCCGCAGATCATGGGGCCAGGTATAGACTCCTGGGATCTTGCGCCCGGTGGCGGGGTATTCTGGTCGGGGCGTCACCGCCAGATCGGCGCTGGAGTACATGTTGTACCACCAGAACAGCTTGGCCACCTTGAGGTCAGGGCGCTGCTCACGGGCGGTCTCCCAGACCTTCGGCCCCTGGACCAGCCGGTTGCTCTGACGCCAGAAGAGCACTTCGGAGAAGTCATGCTCGTACCAGCCATTGCCCACGATGCCATGCTCGCTGGGCAGCTTGCCCGTGAGCATGGAAGCCTGGGCCGTGCAGGTGACGGCAGGAAACACCGGGGACACCGTGCGCTCCCAGCCCTTCGCGGCCAGGGCCCGCAGACGAGGACCCATGAGCGAGGGCACCAAACCCACGACGTCGATGACCAGCAGCCTGGCAGACATGGGGGGAGCATAGCGTCTCAAGGTCAGATCAGAGATGGTGAGGACCACACAAGGTGAGATCGACCCTCGCACGCTGGCTGGCCCGCGCCTATCTGGGCAAGCCCGATCTGGCTGAGTTCGTGGCGCTGCGCGTGCCCGACCTGCCCAGCTTGTGCTCGACCCTGCGCAACGAGCTGGCCTTTCGCCTCGGCCTGCACTCCCTGCCCAGGCTGACCACCCTGAACGTCGAGCTCACCAGCCGCTGCAACGTAGCCTGCAGCTACTGCGACGTGAACCGGGAGCTGGGCCGTCCCGCACAGGATCTGCCCTTGGAGGTCCTGGTTCGACTGCTGGAGACCACACCGGGGCTGCAGACCTTGCTGCCTTTTCAATGGGGCGAGCCCCTGCTCTACGAACCGCTCGATGAGGCCCTGGCCCATGCCAGCCAGCGTGGTCTGCGCACCTACCTGACCACCAACGGCACCATGCTCGACGGCGATCGCTTCGAGAGCCTCGGACGCGCGGGCCTGACCCGGCTCACGATCTCGCTCGATGGCGGCCCCGCCGAACACCGGGCTCGCCGAGGCTACGACCAGGGCGAGATCCTCCGCCGCCTGGCCCAGGCCCGGCAGGCCCGGGACGCCGCCGGGCTCGCCACCCGTCTTGATGTCTCCATGGTCGTCGACGAGACCGTGGCCCACGAGATCGACGGCTTTCGGCGACGCATGGCGCCCCTCTGCGATCGGGTGCAGTTCATCCCCAAGCTCATCGATGGCCCTCGTATGAGCCCGTGCCGAGAACCGAGCCGGGGCGTGATGGTGGTGCTCAGCGACGGACGGATCACCACCTGTTGCGCCGACGTGCGGGGTCAGCTCGCCCTGGGCCGCGTGGATGACGGCCCGCCAGCCGCCCTCTACGGCAGCGAAGCCTGGCGTGAACTCAGGGCTCGCCACCGACGCCACGACTGGCCCGAGACCTGCGCCCGCTGCGACGAGTGCCATGTCCCCGGCGTGAGCAAGCGCTTCTCATGAGCCTGCCCAGTCGGCTGATCGAGGTGGCCAAGGGCATCGACGCCCTCATCGGTCGCCCCCTGGCCAGAGCCACCCAGGCGCCCCGTCGCACGCTGCCGAACGACCCTGAGGACGTGCTGATCATTCGCCTCTGGGGGCTGGGCAACCTGGCTTTGCTGGCGCCCCAATTCGCCGCCAATCGCCAGCGCCGCCTGCGCCTGATGACCTTGCAGCGCAACGTCTCCTTCGTGCGCCGCTACCTGCCGGAGGTCCAGCTGCTCGCGGTACCCGAGCCTCTCTCGCCGCGCCTGCCCCGGGCCGTGGTGCAAATCGCTCGCCAACTCTCTCGCGACCGCCCCCAGGTGATCGTCGACTGCGAGCAGTTTTTGCGCCTGCCCCTGACCTTGGCACGCTGGGCCAGCGGAGCACCGTGCGTGGGGCTGGACACTCCGGGGCAGTGCCGTGGTCCCCTGCTCGATGAGCCTGTCACCTATGAACCCTTGCGCCACAGCGGCGAGACCTTCGCCGCGCTCTGGGCACGGGCGGGGCTGGCCACCCACGACGGGCCCGGTGGCTTGCAGAGCACGCCTGAGCTCCATCAGGCTCAGCGCCGAAGCTGGGGCCTGGACCACCGGCCGCTCGTGATCATGCACCCAGGAAGCGGCGACCACTTTCCTGGTCGGCGTTGGCCTGCGGAGCACTTCGGCGAGCTGATGACCTTGCTGGCGAAGCCTGGCACGCATCAGCTGGTCATCACGGGCACCGCAGACGAACGACGTCTCTGCGCGCAGGCCGTGAAGGCCGCAAGAGGCACAGGCTCTTCAGCGATCACTGACTTGTCAGGGCAGCTGGACATCCAAGCGTTGATCGACCTCCTCTCCGGGGCCGCGCTGCTGGTGAGCAACGACACCGGCCCCCTGCACCTTGCCGATGCCCTCGACACCCCCACAGTCGGTCTGTTCGGGCCCAACACGCCCCACCGATACGGGCCCCGCCGCCCTGGCTCCGTCGCGCTCCACTCCGACCTGCCCTGCAGCCCCTGTCTCGATGATCGGTACATGAAGCACTCGTCGTGCCGCCACTATGCCTGCATGACCTCGCTGGCTGTCGAGGACGTGGCCGGACCGTGCCGAGCCATCCTGGGCGCCTCCGCCCCTCAACCAGCTGCCGACGCCCATGCCCACTCGTCTTGAAGCCCTGCGGCGCTACCTCGCCCTGGCCCGGGCGGTCCGTCGGGCACGGCGCGGTCCGTGGCATCCGTTCAAGCTGACCTGGATCCTCACCGAGGCCTGTTCGCTGCGCTGTCGCACCTGCCACCTGTGGGTGGGCGAACCCGAGCAGGGCCCAGACCTCGCCCAGGTCAGCCAGGTCGTGGCGGCCAATCCCCAGCTGACCTGGGTCAACCTGAGCGGCGGTGATTTCGTCGAACGGCCGGACGCACCCGAGCTGGTCGAGGCTGTCACCGAGGGCTTCCCCGACCTGGCCCTGTTCGACTTCCCCACGGCGGGCCAAGACATGCAAGCCACCATGGCCGCCCTCGAGCCGGCCCTCGACTCTGATGTGCCACGGATCTACGTGACCGTCAGCATCGACGGTGACGACGAGGTGCACGATCGCATTCGAGGCGTGCCCGGATCGGCGGCCCGGGCCCGGGCCACCCTGCGCAAGCTGCAGTCCATTCGCCGCCGAGGCTTCAGCGCCGTGGCAGGAATGACCCTCTCCCGGCACAACCTTCCGCCTGTGCCCACCGAGCACGCTGCCGACATGTTGCCCCGCACCCTCGCTCCCCAGCAGCTGCACCTGAACCTGGCCCACCATTCGAGCCACTACTACAAGAACGCCGAAGACGTCACGCCCCCCACGGCGTCTGCCCTGGCCCTGGTCGATGAGCTGCTCAGCCGCAGCCCCAAGATCTCGCCCCTGGCCTGGATCGAACGGCGCTATTGGACCCATGCCCGCTCATACCTTGCCCAGGGTGATGTGGGCGGACGGTGTGCGGCCCTGCAAGCCAGCGTGTACCTTGCCGCAGACATGACCGTTTATCCCTGCACGATCTTCGACCACCCACTGGGCCCTCTGAGCCAGGTCGACTGGAGCCTGGAACGGCTGGCAGAGCTGCCCGGGGCAGCCAGCGGCTGGCAGGCGGTCAGCGCCCGCAACTGCCCCCAGTGCTGGTCACCCTGCGAGGCGTTCCCCACGTTGCTGGTGGGTCTGGGTCGTCCCTTGTGAGCGGCGCCCTGTCGATCCCGGCCAGGCATGCCCTGCCCGCGTTGATCCTGGCCGCCTTGTGGGCCCACCTGGGCGGACTGGCCAACGGTTTCGTCTACGACGACCATCGCTTCGTCGAAGCCAACGGAGCCCTGCAGCATCTGACGGTGACGGAGGCGCTGACCAACCCCGCCACCCATACCGCCGATCGGGACCGGGATGTCTACCGGCCCCTCCGCGCCCTGGGACACGCCTTTGATCTGCGGCGTTGGGGCCCAGACCCGTTCGGCTTTCATCTGCACTCGTTGCTGGTCCACCTGGCCAATGTGGTCCTGGCCTGGCTCGTGTTGCGGCGCATGTTTCCCCGCGCGCGGTCGGCCCTTGCCATCTGCGGTGCGGGGCTGCTGGCCGTTCATCCCCTGGGCGCCGAGGTGGTCGACTGGATCAGCAGCCGCGGCGATCTCTATGCCGTCTTCTTCTCGTTGTCGGCACTATGGGTCGCCTGCCGGCCCCGGCTCTGGTCAGCCCTGCCCGTGGCTGTCCTGGCCTGTCTGGCCGTGCTGGGCAAGGAGTCGGCTGCGGTGCTGCCGTTGGTGGCTGGCGGTTACCTGTGGCTGACCTCAGACTCCACCGGCGAACACGAACCCAAGCCGACCCTGCTGCGCTGGAGCGGCGTGGCGTCCCTGACCGTCGGCGTGGTTGTGGCCCTCTGGCTCCGGCAGCAGGCGCTGGCTGGCCTCACCCCGGTACAGACCCCTCCTCATGGGGGCAGCGCTTCAAGCCAGGTGGGATGGTCACTGTATGGGCTCACCCGTTCGCTTGAGCTGGTGGTCCTCCCGCTCGGTCTCTCGGTGGATCATCCCCAAGACCTGTGGGCCGAGGGCTGGCCCGTGGGGTTGCGCCCCAGGACGTTGCTGGGCTTGACTCTGCTCGCGGCCCCCGTGGTCGCCCTGTTCAGAGGCCTGCGCACCCGCGCCTGGTTTCTCGCGGGCTGGGCCGTGCTGGCCTGGCTGCCATCGGGGAGCCTGGTGGTGACCCTGCGCAGCCTGGTCACCGACCGAGCCCTGTACCCCATGCTGATCCCCCTGGGCGCCCTGCTGGGCATGGGGCTGGCCGCCCTGACCGCCCGTAGCCGACGGCCGGGGTTGATGGCGGGTTTGGCCCTGGCCCTGGTGTTCGGCACGGTGACCCAAGAGCGGGTGCGGGTTTTTCGCTCTGACGAGAGCCTGTGGCAGGACGTCCTGGCCCACAATCCCCGCTCCGTGCAATCGCGCCTCGGGCTGGCCATGGTGGCCGAGCAACCCGAGCAGGTCGGCCCCCTGCTCCAGGAGGCCGTCGCGGTGTCCGTTCCCGGGAGCAAGCTCGAGGCCGCGGCCTTGGCACGGTTGGGCGACCACCTCTTGCGCCGAGAGCGGCGGGTGGCAGACGCCGTGCAAGTTCTTGAGCGCGCCCTGGAGGCCCTGGAGCGCTGGGCCACCCTCGAACGCCCTGGCTCGGACCTGCCAGCCACCGAGGCTTCACTCGCCCTGGCTTGCACCCTTCAAGGGGACTACGAGCGGGCCGAAGCCGTACTGGCCCGGGCCATTGCTCGCGACGGAGACCCACTGATGCTGATGATCCAGCGGTTGGCCGTCCGTCAGTTGCGTTGGCAGCAAGAAGACGGCAGCGCGGAAGCGAACGCCCTTGTGGACGCGGCCATGGACGAGCTGCTAAGGGTCGCCCCGGATCACCCCACCATCGCCGCGCTCGTGGCTCAGCGGCAGAGCACCGAGGCCCTGCCCACCGACTCATCACCCTGAGGGGAGTGCCTTAGCCACCGGAGGGCTTGCCGCCACCGCCGCCGGAGCCGCCGCCTCCTGCGCTGGCACCCGTGCCACCACCGGAATCACCGCCGCCGCTGTCGTCCTCCTCCTCGGAGGGCTTGGTGCCGAATTTCAGCAACTTCTTGTCCCGAGCATCGACGATCTTGGGCTCGAACTTGGCCTTGGCCCTCGACTTGATCTCTTTGTACAGGGGCACCGGAGCACGACGCTTGTACTTGGCCATGGCGTAGAGAGGCTCGCCGTAGCGGCCCACGCCCTCGATCAGCTCAGGATGGATGTACAGGGGCGAGCCATCTACATCGGCGACCTTGATCTCGCCGTTTGGCAGGACAGTGCCGGTGCGCTTGTACTCTTCGAGTTCACGCCGCGCCGCTTCGAGACGACCTTGGCGCAGGCGCTCGCGGGGGGTCATGGCCACCACTTCGACGGTGCGCTTGCTGACCTGGGGGGCGATCACGACGTTGGGGTCGGTGGTCAGGGCATCGCCACCGGAGAGGGCCCAGGCCATGCCGCCGACCAGGACGGCGACGCCAATGAGCAAGAAAGCTGCCAGGGAGGAGTTCTTCACGGGGTGTGTCCGTTTCGGGTGACGGGCGGTGTGCTGTCAGGGCGCAAGGCCCAGGGCAGAACAGTCGAGTATAGACCAACATGCGCGTCAGGCCATCTGGCGCTCTGCAGCACTCGTTACGCAGCGAGACCTCGCACGTTGGTAAGATGTTCCGTATCGGCCAGAGAGACCGAAATCCGAATCTCCAACAGAAACAGCACCTCTCTCGGATCAGGACCTATAGCCCCGAATCAGCCCCGAATCAGCCCCGAACCAGCCTTGAACCAGCCCCAGGTCGCCTCAAGACCAGGCCTGAAGCTGCCTCAGATCACCTCAGGATCAATGGATCGATTGCCATGAACCTCTCCAAGACCCTCCTCGGGATGGTGCTCAGCTTGCCCGTCCTTGCGGCCCAGCTCCCGGCCCAGGATGTGCTTCCCGCGACCGGCCCCAGACTGCAGGCAGAGCCCGAAAAGGTCACCTTCGGCGAGGCCTTCGAAGGCGAGACCTTGATCCAGGAGGTCAAGATCACCAACTCAGGCGATGGCCCCTGGTCTCTTTCGCGCATCCAGACGAGTTGCGGCTGCACGGTGGCCAAGCTCTTCGGCCCGGATGGCGCCGAGCTGTCGACTCGCCCACGAGGTGCCGAGCCCATCGTGGTCATCGAGCCCGGGCAGACCATTCAGACGGCCGTCGAGTTTCGCACCGAAGGCAAGCACGGCGCGGTCAACCAGACCATGCAGGTGTTCCACACGGACGCCACGATCCCACCGCTCTCCGTCCCTGTCTCCGTGACGGTGAACCGTGCCCTGCAGGTGACGCCCCGCTGGGTCAACTTGCAGAGCATCGGCAAGACCGCCCACGTCGAGGAGACCATCGCCATCGAGGCGCTTGAGATCGGCGAGTGGTCCATCAAGGGCTTCGCCAGCCAGATCGAGGGCCAAGAGCTCCCCGGCTACCTGAAGTTCGAGATCCTCGACAAGACCGGGCCCACCCGGCGGGTCAAGCTCACCATCGACGGCAAGCTGCCCGTGGGCACGCTGTCACCGCGGGTGCGCATCCTGATCGACCACGAGCGCATCGATCATGTCGACTTCACCATCACGGGCATCGTCAAGCCAGACGTCAGCTTCGACTCGGGACAGACCGCCTTCCAGGAGAACATCAACTTCGAGCAGTTCGGCAAGGACGAGAAGGTCACCAAGACGCTGGTCATCACCAACAAAGATCCGAACGTGCCCTACGTGCTCGAGTCGATCGACCTCCTGACCCAGCACAAGGAGTTCTTCGAGACGGCCATCGTGGCCAGTGACGAAGGCAACGGGTACACCATCGAGATCACCGTGGACGGCGCCATCGGCGCGCCCTTCTTCAGGGGCAGTCTCGTCTTGCGGGCCAAGCACCCTGACCTGCCCCAGAAGATGATTCCGTTCCATGGCTGGGTGAAGCAGGACCCGGCAGGAAACGCTGGAAACTGAAGTGACCGAGACAGAGCCCAGCTCGTCCCCGGCTCAGGGGGCTGGGCAGCGGACATCCCTCATCGCCGTCATCGTGGCCTTGGCCATCGTCGGCGGCGGTCTGCTGCTCACACAGAACCAGAAGCTGACCATCATCGTGGTGTCACTCGACACCACCCGGGCAGATCACCTGAGTGCCTACGGGTACGACAGGGCCACCTCCCCCACTCTTGAGCGTCTCGCTCGAGAGGGCGTCCGCTTCACCAATGCCCGCAGCAGCACGTCGTGGACCCTGCCCTCCCACATGTCGCTCTTCACCGGGCTGCCCGCCCATCTCCACGACGTCAACGTGGACTTCCAGACACTCGACTCCGGCCGCCCGATCATGGGCGAGCTCTTCGCTGACGCCGGGTTCTACACCGAGGGTTTCTACTCGGCGCCCTACGTGCATAACCGCTACGGATTCGATCGGGGCATGGAGTTCTACGAGCCCATGACGGCCAATCCCATGGCCTTCGATCTGCCCCCCTCGGAGATGCGGGAGCAGATGGGCCTGCGGGAGATGTTCAGCCACCAGGAGGTCACGTCCGCGCCGGTGATCAAACAGGGGCTCCGTTTTCTGCGCGACGTGTCTGGCCCGCGCAATCTGCTGTTCATGCACCTGTTCGACCCCCACTACGACTATCGGGCCGGTCCCAGGTACAGGGCTCCGTTCGTCGACCCGACCTACGCTGGCGAGATCACCGGCGACGGCCTCATGGCCCAGCTGGATCTCATCTCCAAGGGTGACCCCGCAGACTTGCGCCAGCTGCGCGACCTGTACGACGCCGAGCTGCTCTACACCGACAGCCATCTGGCCAACGTCATCAGGGATGTCGAGAACAGCGAGCACAAGGGGCACACCATCATTGCCGTCGTGGCCGACCATGGTGAAGAGTTCTTCGAGCACGGTCGCTACGGTCACCGCATGGGGCTGCACGAAGAGGTGCTGCGGGTTCCGCTGATTCTCTGGGGCCCGGGGATCCTCCCCGAGGGGCTCACCATCGACGATGACGTGGCCATCTACGACGTCTTGCCCACGCTCATGGACTACGCCGGGATCGACGAGAGCCCGCTCATCTATGGCCGCAGCTTGCGACCGTTGATCGAGGGCAAGACCCTGGCTCCACGGGCCAGCGCCTCATCGCTCACGTTCTTGCACGCCGATGGCCGGGATCACTACACGCTTCACGAAGCCACGGTCTACCAGGGGCTCAAGTACATCCGCCGGGTACACGTACCCTGGTCACCTTCCGACCAACGCAATCTGACCAACGAGCCAGACTGGAGCACCACCGAGATCGAGGTCTACGATCTGGCTCAAGACCCCGGTGAGCAGCACAACCTGGTCGTCGAGTCGCCGGACGACCCCAGAATCGAGCAGGCAGCCCAGGCGTTTGAGGACGAGGCGGCCCATCAGCGCGACGCCTTTGCCCTCTTCGTCCCTCAGGGCACCGACGATCTCGGCGGCGACGTCGACGTCATGGAGATGATGCGGGCCCTCGGCTACATCGGCATGGCCGAACAGGGCGATCGCCCCGCTGGCAGCCCAGCTCCCGCTGGCACCCCGGCTCCCGCTGGCGCTGCTGACGCGGCCACTGGCTCGTCGGCTGGCGAAGCCCAGCAGGATCCCCCACGGTGACAGCCAGACGCCGGCGCAGTCGGCTGGCAGCCTGTCTCGTCGTGCTGGCCTTGGTAGAGCTGGCCCTGCAGCTGGCGGCCCCACTGGTCAGGGTGGCCATGTCCCGAGAGCAGGACCTCGCGGACCCCACGGCCTCGCTGACCGTGCTCTGCGTCGGGGACAGCAACACCTTCGGCCTGCACCTGCCCCGGGTCTACGCCTACCCGGCCTTGCTCCAGGCGGCCCTCGGCCGGCGCTACGATCAGCCTGTGAACGTGATCAACCGGGGCATCCCCGGGCAGAACTCCGCCCAGGTCGCCGCGGGCCTCGAGCAAGACCTGGCCGAGCTATCCCCTGACCTGGTGCTGATCCTGGTGGGCATCAACGACACCTGGAACACCGACGGCCAGGACCTGGGCTGGTCGTCCATCTTTGGCCAGCTCAAGCTCGTGCGCCTGGCCAGGGTGCTGCTCACCGGGGTGACCACGGCCTCGACCTTCGAGGTGGCCACTGATGACAGCGGCGAGATCGTCGTGGACCGGGGCGAGGGCCGCAGACGCATCAATCAGGGTGACGAGCCTGACGCCCCCGGCCTGGCCGGCGCCGCCTTGGCGGACGTCTTGCTCCCCGGATTGAAGGCGTCCCTGTCCGCATGCCGGGACGCAGGCAGCCTGCCCGTGTTGATGACCTACGCCGAGAACCAGGGCCCCTTCGAAGAGGTCAACCAGCTCATCCGCGAGCTGGCCGTCAGCGAACAGGTGCTGCTGATCGACCACGCCCAGGCCTTCGAGCAGCACTTCGCCAGCCAGGGCTACGACAGCCTGATGTTCGGGGATCACCACCCCAACGCTCGGGGATACAAGCTCATGGCTCTGGGAGCAGACGACGCCCTACGTGCAGAGCAGCTCGTGCCTGCGCGCCTGCGGTCGAGCGCAGACCCTGCAGACGCCGGACCGGTCATGGACAGACCAGCTGAGCTGAGCCTGGCCGGGGCTGGCCAGATCCGTGCCTCTGGCCCGCCCGGCTGGGCCTACCAGCTGCTAGTGGCCTGCGCGCCGGAGGCCAGCGGGCAGGGCGCTCCCCAGGCAGAGGGCCTGCCACTGCTCCCAGACGAGGTCATGGCCCTAGCCCGGCTGGAGCCCAGTTTCTCCGGCAGATTCGACGATTCGGGCCAGGTCCTGCTGAAGATCCCCCCCGCCTTGGCTGCAGCCGCCCCGTGTCCCATGGCTGCCTGCCTGCTCCTGCTGAGGGATGACCCCCAATCCCTGCTCGCCGACGACGGCCAGTCCATAGCCGCAGCATCAGAGATCTTGCCCCTGCCCTGAGGCGGCCCGAACCGACCGTCCGAGCGTCCCGCTCAGGCCGTGCCCTGGCCCGCGCCGAAGATCGGCTTCCCATCGACGCTCCAGTGGGCCCATCCCGCAGCCAGCCCCTTCGCAGACCTCGGAGCGAGACGCAACCCGACCGCCGAAGAGAGAACCCCCGAAGGCCACAGTCGCCCGTCCCTCCACAAGCGAGGGCGTCCCTGATTCTCACCAGGGGGGTCTGAAGCGAGTGTGGAGGCTTAGCCGACCCTGTCTGAGCGAAAGGCCCCCCTGGTGAGAATCAGGGACGCCCGGAACCTGCAGAGACGGCGACCTGTAGCGCTGCCCCTAACTGGCCATGGCCACAGAGTCTCCGCCCTTGGAGACGACTTCGCCCAAGGCCTCCTCGGCCCGCTTGAGCACGGTGTCGAAGAAGATCGACTCGTCGCCGTCCTGGACGGCAACGCCTACCGAAGCGCTGATGCGCAGCGGGCGACCATCGACGCGCACATCGAGCTCGGCGATGCGGTCATGGAGACGCTGGGCCAGCAGCCGCGCGCCTTCTGAATCGGTGTGGGGCAGGACGGTCACGAAGCGCTCACCCAGGCGACCGACGAAGTCGCAGCTGCGGCTGTAGCGATTGAGCAGGTCGGCCGCTGCCGCCTCGACCTGATCGCGGACATCCGCACCGTGAAGGTCTCCCAGGCCGCCCAGGCGATCGATCTCGATCAGCACGCAGGAGAGCTGGTACTGGTAGCGCCGCGCCCGAGAGAACTCGATCTTCAGCAGGTGAAGAATCTGCGTGTACGAAAAAAGACCGGAGTCCACTGAGATACCCTCGAGATCGATAGTCCCCTTGTGTTGTCGGCCCCGGTTATCGCCGCTCTTGACCCGACCGCTGCACAAAAAAAGTTGGTCCTGCCCGTGAGGACAGGACCAACTCGATGATTGCGGTGGCAGACAAAGCTGGAGATGGCGGTTGGGGAGGGGAAAACGGCTCAAACTCCGCCTGCCACCGACATCGTTCGGTAGGCGGGTCAACCCAATCAGTCCGGCCGACCCTGAGACCTACTTTGACCCCATAACCAACAGATGTCAACGTGAGTCCACAAATCTAGCAACAGGTTTTCAACACGCGTCGAGGCCGCACAACACGCCCTCAAGTCTTTTCAATAAAGTGACTTACGGGCTAGTTGCTTGGCACTCCATCTTCATCGGTCAGGCTCGGAGTGTTCGGATTTGCACCGATCTCGGCCTCTTGTGCCCCCATCAGCCGGGCCAGCTCCAAGAACCGGGGAGAGCCCCGCAGACTGGCCAGATCACCGTCCTCCAGCATCCAGGCCACATCGAGAAACCCGGCCCTGTAGGCCGCTTCGAGTTCGGTCAGGGCCAGCTCAATGTCGCCCTGAATGGCGGCGATGCAGCCCAGGTTGTAGTGGGGCCAACGGGTCTCAGAACCGGTCAGCTTGTCGCATACCGCCCGGTACCGCTCGGCAGCGCTGGCATAGTCATCGAGCTGCTGGTAGTGGTAAGCGATGTCGAACCAGATGCTCCGCTTGTGGGCCACCTGGAAGTCCTCGTCGGACTTGATGTTGGGGTTGAGGATGTCCGCCTCGTGCTTGGTGATGTACTGCTCCATGACCTCGATCTTGGCCAGGACAGGCCCTGACTGGCCATCCTTGGCCAAGGCGAAGCGAACGTGGCGAGACAGATCAGCCCGGAGCACGTCGCGCACGAACGCCTCCTCCACGGTGTTGCCGTAGTCCAAGAAGGCATTGAACTCCGTGCTGAACTCCTCGGCCACCGAGAGCAGCAGCGGCTCCAGTTCCGCCGCGAGCCGTTCGCCGTCCCCAGCTTCTTGCAAGGCCATGACCGCCATCAGCCGCAGGGTCTGCTCGACGGTCTCGTCCCTGGCCAGCCGGGCCAGCCCCTCAAAGTCATCAGCCAGTTCGGCGAACTGGCCGTCGTAGAACCCGGGGACCTGGCTGTCGCGCATGCGCTCGACCAGCGGCCAGAGCACCGTGGGCAGATCGTCGGCGGGAGTGGCGAGGCGGGGCTTCGTACCTCTCTTCAGGTACCAGGGAGAGGGCGGCGGGAGCGGCTCACCCGCTGGCCCAGGTGCCGGTTCAGCAAGGCCCGCCGACGGGACTGTCGCGGCTGGCAGTTCATCACCGGCGGGGCCGGTGATCTCCTGAGCCGTACTGCCGGGGCCGAGCAGCATGATCAGCGCCCCCATGCCCATGAACCGCGGAAACCACCCGCGCCCTGGACTTGAGCGGCTGCACCCGCCACCAGCCTCAGCGCCCCGGGATTCAGCTCCGCCCACGCTGCTCGCCGACACCAACCGGACCGTCGTCGGGGTCCACGGCTCTGGGCCAGTCGTCGAGTCAGTCATGGATTCTCTCAGCGAGGGACGGTCATCCGGTGAAATCTGCGCTTGCCGACCTGCACCAGATAGCACCCACCGGGCGCCAGGCGCTGTTGTTCATCGGTGACCCGTTCGCCATCGACACGAACTCCGCCACCCTTGATCGCCCGACGTGCTTCGCCTGACGAAGTTGCCAAGCCTACCTCCTTCATGGCCGCCACGATCCAGACGCCATCCTCGCCCAGCAGCTCGCCGGGCAGCTCTGACTCCGCGATCTCGTCGGGCAACCCCTTGTCCCTGAAGACCCGATCGAACTCGTCGCTGGCCTCCCTCGCGGCCTCGGCGTCATGGAGCCAGCCCACCAGCGTGCGGCCCAAGGTGGCCTTGGCCTCCCGGGGGTTGCCTGCGAGCAGCTCGTCAATCTGTGTGCCGGGCAGGTCTGTCAGCAGCTCGAAGAAGTCCCGCATGAGTTCGTCGGGAACACTCATGGTCTTGCCGAACATCTCGGTCGGGCTCTCGGTCAGGCCGATGGCGTTGCCCAGGCTCTTGGACATCTTCTGCACACCGTCCAAGCCCGGGATCAGCGGCAAGGTGATGCACACCTGGGGCGCCATGCCCGCATCGCGCATGAAGTCCCGACCCATGAGCAGGTTGAAGGTCTGGTCTGTGCCCCCGATCTCGATGTCAGCGCGCACTTCAACGGAGTCTTGAGCCTGCATGATCGGGTAGAGAAACTCGTGCAGGCCGATGGCAACGCCGGCCTTGTAGCGCGTCTCGAAGGTGTCCCGCTCCAGCATCTGCGCCACCGTGACCGAGCCGCCCAGGCGCACGGCGTCCATGAAGCTCATGGCGTCAAACCACTCGTTGTTGCGCACCACTTCGACCTTGTCCATATCGAGGACAAGCCCGGCCTGGGCCAGGTACGTCTCGGCGTTTCTGTCGACTTCTTCGCGGGTGAGCTGAGGGCGGGTCGCGTTCTTGCCCGTGGGATCCCCCACCATGGCGGTGGCATAGCCGATGATCAGCACGGGCAGGTGGCCCATGTCCTGAAGCCTGCGCAGGTAACGCAGCTGGACGGCGTGCCCGAGGTGCAGGTCAGACGAGCTGGGGTCCACCCCCAACTTGACCCGTAGAGGATCGCCGCGCTTCAGCTTGGCCGCCAGGTCCGCCTCGGTGTGGCAGGTCACCGTGCGGGTCAACAGGGCCTCGAGCTGTGCTGGCCGGCTCATGCTTCTCTCACCGTGGGAATCGTCAAGAATCGTCGTCTTGTGCTGTGGACTGGCGCGACCACCAGAGCTGCCAGCGAGCCAGGTCTCGGCCTTGGGTCTGTCCGGTCATGAACTGCAACGCCCCGAACAAGGCGTCACGGTGGGCACCCCGAGCAGCCTCCAGGCGAGCCACCGCCTCACCCACCAGCGCGGGGATGTCCCGTGTGGCCTGCCCGGCCCCCACAGCCATCAGAAACACAGCATCAGCGCCCATCGACGGGTCTGCCAGGACAGCCTCCAGCCCTCCGGCCACAGCTGGCCCTGAGAGCACACGAAAGCTGTCGGCGATCAGAGCATCGACCTCCATGGTTCGACCCGCCGTCCGGGCCCCCGTGGTCTGGACATCGACGGGGTGGATCTTCGCCGTCAGGCTCACGCGCCGGGCCAGGACCCGCTGCTCAGGAGCGGGGAGTTCGAAGGTCCACTCGCGCAGGAAGGGCTCGCTCCGTGTGGCCACTCCGTCGGGCCCGAACGGAACGGTCGTGCGACGAGATCCGCCAAAGGACGTAGGCTGGGTGCCCACGAAGTCCTTCCAGCGCAGATGGACCTCGAGCAGGCCATCACCGAGGTCTTCGCCGTCCGGGCGCAGCCCCAAGATCTCCAGCGTCAGCGGATCTCTCGGAGCGATCGAGACCTCGACCGTCAGCTGGCTGGCCAACCCGGGCGCCTCATCGACGAATCGAGCTCGCCGAAGGGTCTCGATCTCCCGCACCACTCGCTCGGGGGCGAGATCGGTGGCGGGGCTCGTTCCTCCTGGCGGGCTGGCACAACTGGCCAGCACCGCCAGGAGCAACGCCTTGACGACGTCAGGCCTCCTTCGACCCATCCTCGTCCGTACCCTCGTCGGCGGAGGCGCTGGCGTCAGCCTCACCCGCCTCGGCATCGCTGGCCTCGCCGTCGGTAGCCTCGGTGACCTCAGCGGTCTCTGCCGCGGTCTCGTCGGCCGTCTCGTCGGCGGTGTCGGCAGCAGGGGCGTCAGCGTCGGCCACCGTCTCGTCGGCGCTGGCACCGTCGTCACCTTCATCACCGTCGCCCTCGGCGGCGGCTTCAGGGTTGGCCGCGGCGGCCTCAGCCAGTTCTTCGGCTTCGGTCAGATGGCTGTGCTGCGGCACACCGATCATGGACAGACCGATCTTGCGCTCTTCGCTGTCCACCTTGAGCACGCGCACATCGACCAGCTGGTTCGGGTTGACCACCTCTTCAGGGGACTCAACCTTCTTGTCGGTCAGCTCGGAGATGTGCAGCAGACCCTCGAGACCATCCTCGAGCGAGACGAAGACACCGAAGTTGGTGATCTTGGTCACGCGGCCGGCAACGATGTCGCCTGGGCCATAGCGGCGCGGGATGTCGTCCTGCCACGGATCCTGCTCGAGCTGCTTCATGCCCAAAGCCACCCGACGCTTCTCGGTGTCGACGCTGAGCACAACCGCCCGCACCAGGTCGCCCTTGTTGAGCGTCTCGCTGGGGTGGCTGACCTTCTTGGTCCAGGACATGTCGGAGACGTGCAGCAGACCGTCGATGCCTTCTTCGATCTCGATGAAGGCGCCGTAGTTGGTCAGGTTGCGCACCACACCCTCGATGATCGTGCCGATCGGGTAGCGCTCCTCGACCTCGGTCCAGGGGTTGATCTCGGTCTGCTTCATGCCGAGCGAGATCTCCTGCTTGTCCTTGTCGATATCGAGCACCACCACGTCGACACCCTCGCCGATCGTGACCAGCTCGGAAGGATGGTTGACCCGACGGGTCCAGGACATCTCGGAGATGTGCACCAGGCCCTCGATGCCGTCTTCGAGCTTCACGAAGGCACCGTAAGGCATGATGTTGACCACCTCGCCCGTCACGCGGCTGCCCATGGGGTACTTCTTCTCGATCTCTTCCCAAGGGGAAGCCTCGAGCTGCTTGAGGCCCAGGGCGATGCGGTTGCGCTCGCGATCGAAGCGCAGCACCTTGACCTGTAGCTCCTGGTCGATCTTGACGACCTCGCTCGGGTGGTTGACCCGGCCCCAGGACATGTCGGTGATGTGCAGCAGTCCGTCGACGCCGCCAATATCGAGGAAGGCCCCGAAGTCGGCGATGTTCTTGACCACGCCCTTGCAGACCTGACCCTCTTCGAGGGTCTGCAGCAGCTCGTCGCGCAAGCTGTTGCGACGCTCTTCGAGCAGCTTGCGACGGCTGACCACGATGTTCATGCGCTCGCGGTCGATCTTGATGATCTTGGTGTCGAGCTCGCGACCGATGTACGTGTTCACATCGGGGACGCGACGAATGTCGATCTGGCTGGCCGGCAGGAAGACCGCCACGCCGCCCACGTCGAGCAACAGGCCGCCCTTGATCTTGCGGGTCGCCGTGCCGCTGAGCAGGTCGCCTTCGCCGTGCTCTTGGACGATGCGTTCCCAGCCGCGCAGACGCTCGGCCCGACGCTTGCTGAGCAGCAGCAGGCCCGAGGCCTCGTCCATGCCCTCCATGAGCACTTCGAGTTCGGTGCCCGCATCAGGGGCGATGAGATCGTCGAACTCGTAGAGCGGGACGACGCCCTCGCTCTTGTAGCCGATGTCGACCATCACGTCTTCGTTGACGAGTCGCAGCACCTTGCCCTTGATCAGGGCGTTGGGCGCGAAGTCGTGGACCGAGTCTTCGTAGAGCTGGTCGACGTCCGTGGTGGCCAGGCCACCCATGGCATCCGCGACGGCAGCGTCGAGCTCATCATCAGAGAGAGCGAAGCGCCTGAGCAGATCCTTGTTGGTTGCAGGGGTCATTCGGTGAGGGGTCGACGGGCTTTCGCACGCCGCTCCGGCGACCCGACCAGGGCTGGTCGGCGACGCGAGTTGTGCCGGGTGCTGGCGGACAGGCCCATTCCTGCCTCGTTCATTCCGGCGCTTGCAAAGCCCAGCAGTTTAGGGACTAGCCCCTGCTGGTGCGAATCATTCCTCAGGCGCCCTGGGCGCCAGCCGTCTGCCCACCCTGGGTGCGCTCGGCCAGCAGGCTGGCCACACGGTCCACCACCTGCCCCAGATCGAGTTCAGACGTATCGACGACCACGGCGCCAGCGGCCTGGGTCAGGGGAGCGGAGGCCCGGCCCGAATCTCGCGTATCCCGGGCATCGAGGGCCTCCATGACGGCCTCCAAGGTGCTGCCTTCACCGGGATTCTGGGCCATTCTCCTGGCCGCTCGCACCTCCACCCGAGCGTCGAGATAGACAGCCAAGGCCGCATCAGGAAACACCACGGTGGCCATGTCACGCCCCTCTGCCACCAGCCCTCCGTGCCCCGCGGCCATCTCGCGCTGGACGGAAAGCAGGGCGGCTCGCACCCCGGGGACCGCCGACACGGGGGAGACCGCCGCTGACACCTCCGCGCTGCGCAGCTGGGCGTCTGGCACCAAGGCGCCCTGCAGGGTCACCCGCCCCTCCCCGTCGAAGCGCAGATCGATGCCCTGGGCCAGTGCCGTCAGGCCCTCCTCGTCGCCGACCTCAAGGCCCCGCTCGAGGGCGGCCAGGGTGAACGCCCGGTAGAGCGAACCGCTGTCGAGGCGCACCCAGCCCAGGCGGCGGGCCAAGGCCCGGCTCACCGAACTCTTGCCGCAACCGGCCGGGCCATCCATGGCGATCACGAGCGGAGTGGGCGCGGCCCAGCGAGGATCTGCGGCGGTCAGCATCAACTGTCCCTGGTCAAAGAAGGCGTGGGATCCGGTGGTCTCGAAGTCGGCCATGACGATCAGCTGGCCAGGGCCCTTAGCCGTGGCCAACTCGGCCTCCCGTGCGTGGTGGACATGCCCACACAGCACCGCATCGGCGCCGTCAGACAGGTCGCGCTTCACCGCCCGGTCGACGATCGACATGACCGCCATGGGCTTGGCCACCGTGGCTCGGGACGAAGACGATAGCAGCCGGCCAGCGATCCAGAAAAGGGCCGACGGAGGGGCGACCGACCAGAGCCAGCGCATGGGCCTGCTACGCAGCACCCGGTGCAAGCGCTGATAGCCCAGGTCGAGGGTGCAGTACTTGTCGCCGTGGGTCAGCAGCACACGCCTGCCGCCCAGGCTCACGGTCAGCTGCTCGACGACGACGTCTACGCCGCAAGCCTCGCTCAGCTCTGGCCCCATCATGAAGTCATGGTTGCCATGGACCAGTACCACCCACACGCCACTGCCGGTCAGATCTCGCAGGGCTTGCAAGAACGGCGCCAAGCCCTCCTCCTGCAACGACGGGCGGCCGAGCCAGGCCCGAAACACATCGCCGAGCAGAAACACGGCGTCGACTTCGCGACGGCCCATCTCCTGCAAGAAGTCCACCGCTCTCGCCACCCCGTCAGGCGCCCCACCGTGGAGGTGCATGTCAGAGGCGAACCCGGCCCGCTCCACCCGACAAGCTCGTCGCAGGTGCAAAGACGCTGTCGCGGGGTCAGAGGTCATGGCTCAGTCATCCACAGGGCACGGGGAGCCGACGGGGCCGGCAGAGGCGGACAGCGGTGCAGCCCGCTTGGCGATCCAGTAGACTGCCAGGACCATGCCATCACAAGCCAACACACACAGCAGCCACAAGCAGCTGATCGAAGAGACCTTCGGCCAGCATCGAGATGTCCTCGCTGCGTCCGCGGAGCAGATGCCCGGATCCATCGTCCAAGCGGCCTCTCTGCTCGTGAACTGCTACCTGGCGGGGGGCAAGGCCATCCTCTTCGGCAACGGCGGGTCCATGTCTGACGCCCTCCATCTCGAGGGCGAGCTGGTGAATCGTTTCTCCGTGGACCGCAAGGGTGTGGCCGCCGTGGCCCTGGCCAGCCCGGCCAGCTTCACCGCCACCGCCAATGACTACTCCTACGACGACGTCTTCGCCCGCATGCTCGAGGCCCATCAGCGGCCAGGTGACGTGGCCATAGGCCTGACCACCAGCGGCAACTCCGAGAACGTGGTCCGGGCCTTGACCCTGGCCCGGACCTCTGGCATCGCCACCATCGCCATGACGGGTGCAGGCGGCGGGCGCTGCGCGGCCCTCTCTGATGCGCTCCTGGCCGTGCCGTCCGACTGCACTCCCCGCATCCAGGAGATGCACATCACCATCGGGCACATGCTCTGCGATGCCATCGAGAAGGCCCTGCTGTCTGCACAATGACCGCTCGCCCCGCCGCCTTCATCGACCGCGACGGCACCTTGATCGAAGAGCGCAACTACCCGATCACAGAAGCGGACATCGTGCCCGTGCCCCGAGCAGGCAACGCCCTGCGACGACTCTCTGCCGCTGGCTACCTGTGCATCATCCTGACCAACCAGTCGGCGGTGGCCCGGGGCATGATCGACGAAGAACGCCTGGCCGAGCTGCACGTCCACCTGGCCGGTGCCCTGGCAGCTCAGGGAGGCGAGTTCGACGACCTCTTCTACTGCCCCCACCACCCGGACGGCGTGCACGTGGCCTACAGCTTCGCCTGCGCCTGCCGCAAGCCTGGACGGGGCCTGCTCGACCAGGCCCTGGCAGCTCACGACATCGACCTCTCCCGCTCCGTGTTCATCGGTGACAGCCCCCGGGATCTCTTCGTGGACGCCGGACCGTGCCGCGGCCGCATCCTCGTCCGCAGCGGCCACACCCTCGACGACACCTCCGCAGCGGACCAGGTCACCCCCACCATCGTCGAGGCCGTCGACTGGCTCGTCGATGGTCAAGCCGCCCTGCAATAGTCAGAGCCCCCCAGCCCAGCGAACGCGCCCAGAAGCCAGAGCTGAGTTGAGACGCCAAGGCAAACCACAAAGCCCCAGCCCGGCGAAAACGAACACCCAAAAGGCCAAAGTCGCCAGCCCTCCACCGACGAGGGCGTCCCTGTTTCTCACCAAGGGGGGTCTGCAGCGAGTGTGGAGGCAAAGCCGACCCTGTCCGAGCGAAACGGCCCCCCTGGTGAGAGGCAGGGACACCCGGCGCACGCCAAGGCTGCAGACCAAGGGCACTGCCCCCTACGGGACGTGTCGCATGAGCACCGGCCCGACGGTCCTGGCCATCCACATGGGCAGCGAACTCAAGATGCGCTGGGGGATGGCCAGACTGGGGTTGTCCGGCGACAGATGGGGCGGCTTGCCCCCATCAGGAAAATAGAACTGGTAGTCGAGCGGCGTGGGCTCAAAGCCCATGTGCTGCTTGAATGACGCCGGGCCCGAACCGATACGGCTGCGGCCGAAGTCAAACAGCTCGAAACCCAGGTCGACCGCTGCTTCCATGAGGCTGGCGTACAGCGCGTTGCTGGCCCCGAGCCGGTTGGCCCCTTCGGCCGTCCCCGAGTAGTAGGGATAGATCACGCCGCCAGCGCTCAGCGACAGCACCACGGTGAGAATCTCACCCTCGTGCTCGATGCCGTGGAGCAACGCTCGGTGACCATAGAGATCGAGCAGCTTGCGAAAGTAGCTGCGCTGAAACACAGGCGAACCCAAGCCCCGCTTGTTGACGCAGTACAGCTCGTAGAACGCGTCGAACAGCTGAGGCCCTGAGACGAACTCCATGCCGTAGCGGTTGCGCGCCTTGCGCACCTCAGCCCGAGCCTTGCGGGGGATCGTCGCCAGCACTTCGTCGGCGGTCTCAGGCAAGCGCTTGCGGTACGTCTCGTGGGTCTGCGACGACGGGTGGTGCGTGGGACCCTGGCCCAGGTAGCGCAGCTCGACGTAGCGCACGTGCAGCTGCTGGGCCAACTGGCAGGCCGCCGCGTCCAGGGCCCCGATGGCCTCAGGGTCGCTGGCCAGCACGCCGCCGTAAACACTGAAGGGCACGGACACCAAGCGCCGCCCGGTGATGGGCGCCGAGACCAGACCCAGGGGCAGCACTCCCCTGATCTCTGACTGATCGGCCGCCACCAGCGTCTTGGAGGCGAATCCAAAAGTGCTGCTCACCAGATCGAGCCAGCGGGTCTCGTGAAACGGCGTGCCTTGGGGGTGGCGCAGGACATAGCGATCGACGGCGCGGGTGAAGCGCACGTCGAGCAACTCGACCGAAACGCTCATCGGCCCGAACCCAAAACGCGCTCGCTGCGCTGAAAGATCACGAAGCGGTTGTCGTGGCGCACCAGCGGCGGAGGAGCCACACCCACGCGGGCGACCTCGGTGAAGAACTCGTCGATCCAATCCATCAGTTCTGTGTCATACGCTCCGTTCATCCGACTCAGCTTGAGGGCTACCCAACAGTCGTTCTTGTTGCCCAGGTAGTCCTGTCTGTGCTGCTCGGAGAGATCTGTGTCCTCTGCCACCGCGGTCGCTCCAAACCCCTCATGGCGATGGAGGTAGAGTTCAACGGTGCCATGTTCATCGGCCACCAGGAGATCTGTACTGGAGGCGTGCTCGGCGAACCAGGCAGCCACCCCGCGAACGTCGTGGCGGTTGCCGTCCCGAGCGTGGGCGAGCAGAGCCGGCGCCGGGACCAGCAAGGCGGCCGCGCCCAGGATCAGGGCGGCCTTGCGGCGCTCCCTGAACAGGTAGGCCAGGCCGGACCCCGCCAGCAAGAGCGCAGCTGGCACGGCCACCACCGCGTAGCGCTGATGAACCGAGATGCCGAGAAGAGCCAGCCCCAGCAGAGCGAAGGGCGGGAAGACCCCGAAGACGCTGAGTTGCCCAGCCTCGGGTCCCCCGGCCCTCCGCCCCGCGAGCATCCCCACCAAGGCCAGCATGCCCACCACCGGGCCCAGGTTGTAGCCCAGCCCCAAGACGAAGTGCACCGCGTCATACTGGCCCGGATCGGCGTTCTGAAGGACCCTCTGGGCGACCTTGAACAGCGCGCCATCGTCAGCGAGAGACAGCCCCCCTGCGACCACCAAGACCAGCCCAGAGCAGGCCATCAGGGCTCGCCAGGGCACGGGCGGCCGAAGCAGCGGCAGTGCCAGCCCCAGCCCCAGGGTCGCCGCCGTGGGGTGGCAGGCCATGGCCCCCATCCAGGCCGCGGTCGCCGCCAGGGGTTTGCGCCCGGGACCGGGCAGAGACCAGAGAATGGTCAGTGTGGCCAGGGGCATCATCACCCCGTAGAACCGCGCCGACTGTGACAGGTAGATCAGCCAGGGGGACAGGGCCGCCCCTGCCGCCGCGATCATGGCCGTCCCCGTGGGCAGGACATCTCGGCGCATGAACAGCAACAGGGCCACCGTGGCCAACCCACCGAGAGCCGGGGCCAGGCGCAGAGTGAACTCGTCCAGGCCAGCCAGGCCCACCATGCCCGCCATGGCCAGATAGCCCAGGGGTTGGGTGCGGGCGCCTTGGGGCCAGTCGCCTCCGGCCAGGAGGGTCTGGACGTCGTACCAGGAGTACACCTCGTCGCCGTCCAGGCTCCATGTACCCAGACCCGCCAGGCGCCACCAGGCGGCCAGGGCCAGGATCAGCAGCGCCCACAACCGAGGCCGGGGCGTCACGAGAGGGGCTCGTCCTCACTCACCCCCTCGGCGGCGACCACCGGCTCGCCGGAGTCACCGACCGGCGTTGCAGCGGTCGCTCCCTCACTCTGGGAGCCCTCGCTCAGTGCCGGACCCAGATCTTGATCGACCGCGTAGTCCTGCACGGTGTGGGCGCTGGTGAAGATGATGATCTCGCCCACCAGGCCCAGGGCAAAGACCTGCACGCCGAGCACGATCAACGACATGCCGATGACCAGCGAGGCCCTGTTGCGGGGGTCGGCCTGGGTGCCACCCAGGAGGTACTCGGCAAAAAGCCAGGCGCAGATGGTGGCCCCCACCAGAACCGAGAAGCCCCCCGCCATGCCGAAGAAGCGCAGGGGCTTGCGGGTAAAGCGAGTGATGAACAGCAGGGCGATCACGTCGAGGATCCGGCGCATGTACACGCCCAGGCCGAAGAAGCCGCTGCGGCCCTTCTCGCGCAGATGCCGAATGCGGACCTCGCCCACCTTGAACCCCTGCCGGTGGGCCAGCACGGGCAAGAAGCGGGAGACATTCCCTTCGACCAGCACCTCGTCGACCACGTGCCGGTGCATGCCCGTGAGACCGCAGTTGAGATCGTGGAGGCGCACCCCGGTGAGGGCGCTCATGCCCCGGTTGTAGATCCAGGACTGCAGCCGGTTGGTCAGGGGGTCGACCCGGGGCACGCGCCAGCCAGCCACCAGGTCGTAGCCCGAACCGAGGGCGTCGAGCACGTGGTGGATGTCTCCGGGGTCGAGCTGCATGTACGACGGCAGGGCCACGATCAGCTGCCCTCTGGCGGTGCGATAGCCCACGGCAAGGGCCCGCTCCTCGCCGAACGACTGGTTGAAATGGGCCATGCGCACGGGCGCACCCTTGGGGATGCTCTCACGGATGCGCTGGGTGCGCGCCTCTCCCAGGCCATCGAGCACCAGCACGAACTCGTAGCTCACACCACGGTCGTCGAACTCGATGGAGTATTGCCGGATGATCTCGCCCAGGTCTGGGCAGTCGTCCTGCAGGGCCAACACGGCGGTCACATCGACGGGGCTGCTCAACCCAACTCCTCGTGGCGAATCATGGGAGCATACAGGGTCTTCCGAGTGGGGCCCGTACGCAAGGCCAACTCGCAAAGCAGTCCCATCATCAGCAGGTAGACCGACAGGCCAAAGGCCAACACGGCCACCGCGGGCATGATCACCGTGGAGTAGTTCACCAACCTCATGGACGTGGTGTCCACGAAGGCTAGAAACACCAGACCCACGGCTCCGCCCAGGGTGACGATGGACATCAGGCCGAAATAGTGCAGGGGCAGGTAGCTGAAGCGCACCAGCAGCTGCAGCACCACCATGTCGGTGAGCAGTTTGAAAGTGCGCCCGATGCCGTACTTGCTGACCCCCTCCCGGCGCGGGTGGTGCTTCACCACCCGCTCGCCCACTCGGGCGCCTACCGCCGCCCCCAGCCCGGGGATGAAGCGGTGCATGTCAGAATAGAGGTGCACGCGGCTGATGAAGCTGGAGCGATAGGCCTTCAGGGTGCAGCCAAAATCGTGCAGGGCCACCCCGGTGACCTCGGCCAGGATGCGATTGGCAGCACGGGACGGCAGGGTGCGGCTGATGAAGCTGTCCCGGCGATGCTTGCGCCAGCCGCTGACGATGTCGAAGCCCGTGTCCAGGTCCGTCAGCAGGCCTGGGATGTCCTCCGGGTCGTTCTGTCCATCGCCGTCCATGGTGACCAGGACGTTTCCTCGAGCCGCATGGAAACCTGCGGCCATGGCGGCGGTTTGACCAAAATTGCGGCGCAGGCCCAGAATGCGCAGGCGGTGGCTGCCCTGCCGATGGCGGTCGACGGCCTGTCGGGTTTCGTCGCTGCTGCCGTCATCGATGACGATGACTTCAGAACTCCGTGGGATCCCATCGAGCACAAGCTCGAGTTCCGTCAGCAGCCGGCCGATGGAACCCGCCTCGTTGAAGACGGGAATGATGATGGACAGTTGGACCAACGCCAATCTCGAGAAGCCCGGGGGCAGGCATCCTACCCCTTCGGACGGTAACATGAAGGACATGACGGTCATCGTCCTCGCACCCGAGCGCAGCGCCGGGGCCATGGCCCTGGGGACCGCCCTGGAGGCTGGCCTCGGATCCGTGCGTCTGGTGACCGACCAGGCGCAGGCCCGAGCTGCCTTCTCGGCGCACCCGAGGGCCATTCTTGTCCTGGACCTCCGCGAGGCGCCCCAGTCCCTCCACGACTCCGCAGCCCGGCTCAGAGCCGAGCAGCCCGGGGTCCGCACCTTGGGCCTGATGGCTGCCGGAGCCGAGGCGCCGCCACACTGCGATTCGGTCTTCACGGCGCCCATCTTCCTCGAGGACGTGGTGCGGTGGTGTGCCCGGGCCCTGGTGGCCCCCCTGGCCGAGGGCATCCTCGAAGATCTGGCGGCAGGGCTCTGCCACGAGATCGGCAACCCGCTCACCTCTCTCTTCCTCCAGCTGGAGCTGCTGCGGGTCGATGAGGACATGGAGGCCGTCCGATCCCATCTCACGCTCATCGAAGAGTCCGCCCGACGCATTCAATCTGTGGTCCGCGATGTGGCCCGGGCCGCCGAGCGCAAGCCCGTGGTGGCTGGCCCCAGTGGGCTCGCCCATTTGCTGCAACAGACGCGGCTGCGGCTGAGTGGTCGCCAGCCCGCCATGGATCCGCGCCTCTCGGTGACCTGCCAAGAAGCGCCCGTGGCCATGGACACCCTGTTGCTCAGCGAAGCCCTGGCCGACGTGTGGGAGTATCTGCTCCTGGCCGGGCACGATGGCGATCTGCTCTCCATCGAGGCGGGCCCCGCCGAAGGACAGGGCCTGGTCATCCGCCAGCGTGCCCGCACCCCGCGCCTGCCAGCCGACGCCGCAGGGCGCCTCTTCACCCCACTGTGGGCGCGCCAGGCCCTGGGTCTGCCCGAAGGCATCAGCTTGACCTCCGCACGCAACGCCTTCATCCGCCATCGCGGCGACCTGCGGGCCCGCCAGCTTCCCGATGGCCAGCTGCTCATCGAGGCCCTGCTGCCCGACGAGACCCAGGCCACTTTCGAGTTCGCCTCGTGAGCGCAGCCGAGGCCAACCCATGATCCGACGCCCCCATCGCATCCGACGCTCCCTGCCCTGGGTGCTGGCCCTGGCCATCATCGCAGGGGTGGGCCATCGACTGCACCTGGCCCTGGCCCAGACCGACGAGGACATCGTCAACCGCGCCAACGTCATTCGCCTGGGTGATCCGGACAACGACATCCCCAAGGACCCTCGCTCAGCCCTGGAGTACCTCGAGCCCCTGCTCGAGAGCGACCCAGAGCACTTTCAAGCCCTGGTGCAAGCGGCCCGGGCATGGGCAGATCTGCGCAACTTCGACCAGGCCGTAGCCCACCTCGACCAGGCTGCAGTTTCTGCCATCACGCCCGGCCAGAAAGTCACCGCCCTGCGCATGGCGGTCAACTACCTGATCACGGAGAACCGCTACGACGAGGCCATCGACTACTGCGAGCAGGTCTGCGCCATTCAGCCTCTGAACGACGCCTTGCCCCTGCAGCTGGGCGCCGCCCAGTACAAGGGCTCGACCACCGCCCAGAACGCTGCCACTCGGCCCTACGTCGGCGTCGACAAGGGCAGCGCCGAGCTCGACATCGAGCAGCGCATCGAAGCCTACGTCACGGACATCTGGGGCTCTCCCGACGTCGAGCCCCTGGTGGACTTCTTGGCAGCAGACGCCGACAGCGCCACCCGCGAGGAGCGGCGCCAAGATCTCAGCTTCGCGCGGGAGCGTTTTCTTGCCGCCTCCGAGTCCATGTCCGGTTACCGCTACTTTGACGGCTTCGATGCGGGTGTCGCCCAGGCCTACACCGACGCTCTGCTCCGCTCCGGGCGGCTGTTCGAAGCCTGGATCGAATCCGCCATCGCCCTGCGCCAGAACAAGTCGAACATCACCGTGCAGCAGGAGATGCTCAGGGTGCAGGCCCTCTGCGCCGAGGCCATGGGCGAGCATGGCCTGGCAGCAGACCGCTATGACGCCATTGTCGATGTGTGGGTCGCCAAGCGAGAGGACTGGGCGCCGCCACGCTTTCTGTTTTCGCTGCTCGAACAGCGCATGGCCGATGAGGATTGGTCGTGGATCCTGGCCAACGACGAGCGCATGGCTGACCTGACCGACAACAGCCCGTACCAGCGCTTCGCCCGAGCCAACGCCCTGTTTCACACAGGTGAGCACGAGCTGGCTCTAGAAGAGATCAAGGATCCCTACCAGCTGATCAGCCTGGGCTCGCTCATGCCTCGCTCGGTGCGCTCCGACCCGGCACGACGCCATCACATCCTCAAGGTGTCCTACGAGATCTTCGCCGCCACACGAGAGCTGAGCGCCAACCAGAACAACGACCTCGCCGCCCTCGATGCCTTGCTCTTGCAGTTTCCCGACGACCTCGAAGCGCGACGTCTGCGCATCGCCATCCAGCGTGAACAAGGAGCCTACGAGGGAGCCATGCAGGACGGCCTGGCCCTGCTCACTCGCCATACGCGAAACGCGGCTGACTTCGCCCTCTGGCAGACCTGCGCCGAAGAGCTGTCGCAGCAACGGCACAATCGGTCGCTCAGCCAGCGGGCGTCGAACCGCATCAACAGTGAGAGCAGCCTGCGCAGCGCGGCCCTGGCGGCCTCGTTTGAGTCGAGCAACGTCCGTCGGCGCAAGGGGCGGGTTGCCGTTGTGCAGGCGGGCAGCGCCGAGTCGTTTCCTGCCCAAGACCCGGCCTTGGCCTTCGCGGTGGTGCAAGAACGCATCCAGCGCAACGACCTGGAGCGGGCGCGCAACGACGCCCGTCAGTTACTGCAGGCGCACCCCCAGGTGCAGGAGTTCCGCTACAAGCTGGCCCGGCTGCTCGTGCGCGAGGGCAAGCTCGAAGCTGCCGTGGAGGACTTCCGCCAACTGCTCATCGATGTCCCCGGTGACACCGAAGCCCTCGACCTGGCCTTGCGCGTAGAGATCGTCCTGGGCCATCACACAGAGGCCGCAGATCTGGTGAACGCCATGATCCTGCAGAATCCTCAGGGCGTCGGCGCTGTGCGCTATGCGAGTCAGCAGCTGGACCGTCACCAGTCCGCGCAGGCCGGGCGCACCCTGGAGCGCATCATCGCCGCTGCAGGGGGCGAGCCCACGACGGACGTGCTGCTCATGCTGGTACGGGCACGGATCGCCGAGGGCGAACTCACCCAGGCCTCAGCCCTTCTGGCAGCGCTGAGCGGCCTCTCCAGCCACACCGAAGAAGTGGCCCTCGTAGGACTCGAGCTGGGCCTGGCCCAAGGACAAGAGAACCTGGTCACCTCGGCCATCACCGTGTTGCAGCCCCTCAGTGCCGGCCTCTTCCCCGACCAGATCAGCGGGCTCTGCCAACGGCTACTCTCCGCCGAGATGTTCACCGAGCTCCTGCGGGTCTTCCCCGAGTCCACCCGACAGCTCCCGGCCGTGCGACCTGCCCTGGTGCCTCTGGCGCAGGCAGCCAAGTCCCTCGGCCAGGTCGACGTGGCCAATGAGCTGCTGACCCTGGCCGACCCTCACGGCGCCCTGCGCCATGGGTTCTTGCTGCTCGCCCTGGACGCCCGGACGGCTGAGGCCAACCGTCGGCTCAACCTGGTGTCCGTCCCGGATGATCTGACGGGAGAGCGCGACCTTTGCCTCGCGGCGGGTGGCGCTCTGACCGGCAGCCACACACTCTTCGACGAGGTCCCCACGGCGTTCCTGCGCGAGCTGGGCATGGACGGTCAGTTCGCCCCGACCCAGCTCGAGCTGCTCGACGCCATGTTGCGCCTGCTGCCCTTCCTCTCTCGACTCGACTCGGTGCGGCCCACTCAGGTGGTCGATGACCCTCGGGGCGCCTACCCCCACGCAGGAGCAGACGTCGAGCGCTTCCTGGCCCTGGCCCGTGACGACCCGGAAGCCGCCCGCAGGGCAGGCGAATCCCTGCTGATCATGCTGCTCATCAACAACGATGCCTTCTGGGATCGAGAAGAGCTGTTCCTGGCTCAGCATGTCCTCTCGATCGTTCCTGGCATGCAGGCGCCCTCGCTGACCGTGGCCAACGCCGAGCTGAGCCGTGAGCAGCCCCGGCTGGCGCTCGAGCTCTTGGCCGAGTTCTTGGCCGGAGGCGAGCTGGACCACGACGGCATCGAGCTCTTCCTTACCGCCACCGAAGCCTACGGCAAAGAAGAGTGGGGACTGGGGCTCGCCCTGGGACTGGCTCAGCAAGACGATCGGGTGCACTTGATCCTGGCCCGGACCCTGCTCGGCCGGGGCTTCCCCAAAGAAGCTCGCGAGCTCTACGAGCAGTTTCTGGAACGCAACGTCGACGACGCAGAGGGTCTAGCTGGACTGATCGAGACCTTCGCAATCCTCAAGAACCAGGTGGGCCTGCTCAATGCTGTCGAGCGGGCCCTGGTCGCCCACCCGGACGACAGCGGCCTGCGGGCACTGTGCGCTGACTCGCTGGCAGCCATGAAGTCACCGCAGGCCAAGACCCTCGCGCTCATGGAGCAACTGGTCGCCCTGAGCCCCCATGAGCTCGCCCTGCAGGCGACCTTGATCACGGCACAAGAAGGCGACCCAGACCAGGTGGAGCCCATGGCCCGGCAGATGCTGCAAGCCATGGAAGCGGACCCCGTGCCTCTGGGTTCTGAAGAGGCCACGGCCCGCACCCGCCTGCTCATGGAGGCGGCCACCGCTGCCAGACACACCGGCCTGCTGGAGCTGTCCCGCGAGCTCCATGAGGCAGCCATGCACCTCGACCCCGGCAACATCCAGCTCTACCGCGAGCTCGCCTACATCGAGCTGGAGGATGGCCACCTCGCCCTGGCGCGCCGCTACCTGGAGGTCTTGTCCTTCGTCAATCGAGGCGACAAAGATCCTCCCCTGGCACTGGCTCGATTGCTGTTCGAGCAAGTGGGACAACCCCACCTGGCCGCCAAGGTCATCCGCTCGGCCTACGCCACGTCCATGCCCCCGTCGGCGGTGGAGATCATCGCGGCGGAGACCTTCCTGCGGGGCAAGACGAGTGAAGCCTTGGCCCTGTTTCACTCTCTGCGCAGCAACCCCCTGGTCACTCCCGATACGATCTTGAACATCGGCCGCATGGCCTTCGCATCAGAACACGACGACGTGGCCAAGATCATGTTCGACCTGTTCCTGACCACCGCAGCGAAAGAGCACCCGGCCCGCCCCCGCACAGCCGTCCTGGCCGACGCCTGCGTCGTACCTGAGTCGCCCCCGCGCTCCGCGGCCACCTCCCCAACAGGCATCGCACCCCAGAACCCAAGCGAGCCCATGGTGGCCCAGCAAGGCAACACCACAAGAGTAGCCAACGCGAAGGCCGACCGCTAAACCAGCAGCAGACCCACACGTCCATCCTCGCAAGCAGCCACAGCGCAGCCCCCTGCCGACCAAGCCCACCACCAAGCCCACCACCAAGTCCGGCCACGACCCCAACCGACCCCAACCGACCCCAACCGGACCCAACCGGACCCAACCGAGGCCACGCAAGCAGCGACAGCAAAGCCCTCAGCCGACACAGAGCCCCCCGGGTCCGACCACCGCCAGAGTGCCCTCCGCCGATGAGGGTGGGGCTGTTTTTCGCCAAGGGGGGTCTGGAGCGAGTTCACGAGGCGCAGCCGAGTTGTCGGAGCGCCACGGCCCCCCTTGGTGAAAAACAGCCCCACCCGGAGCACCACCGGCCTGCCGACCTGCGGGCCTGAGGACCTACCCCAGCAACTCTGGGTCGACAAGGCGCGAAGCCTCGACCGGCAACTCGCCGATCGGCCCAAAGGCATGACGTGCGAGCAACCCACGCAGCCGCCCCTCCACCCGGGACAGACCCACGTAGTGACGCCAGGTGCGCAACCCGCCCAGGTTGTGGCGCGGTTGTTCCGGATCGAGTTCCCAAGGGTGCAGGTACACCACGCCGGGCTCGTTGTCAGCGGACGCGCGGCGCAAGGCACCGTCGACCAAGGTCGTGGGCAACAAACGTAGGTAACCCCCACCAGCCGCGGGCCAACGGCGCCCGAAGGCCGCCCGGGTCAAGAGCGGGTACTCGCGCAGGGGCTTGTTCGAGGCCAACTGCAGGTGCACCGCATGGGCGGGAAACGAAGGGAAGCCGTAGCGGTCGTGGCGCACGGGAAAGACGCTGCTGTCCCAGGTGTGGCCAGCAGCAGCGACAGACTCAAAGCCCCAGCGGGTCGACGCTCCGATGGAGAATGTGCTGGCCCGAAAACCGGCGACCTCTGTGCCCGACTGATCTTGCAGCAGGCCTCTGGCCCTGGCGATGTCCTCTGCGAAGCCGTCTGGCCCCAGGTCGCCCGCCATGCGATGTGAGTAGCCGTGGGAGCCCAGTTCGTGTCCCGCTTGCACGATGCGAGTGACCAGCTGCGGGCTGCGCTGCGCTACCAGACCCAGCACGAAAAACGTGGCCTTCACGTCGTACTCGTCGAGCAAGGCCAGGATGCGATCGACCACAGCCTCTACTCGGGAGGGTTGGTCGGCCCAGGTCTCAGGGGGCGTCACCGACCACATGTTGAGGGCGTGAAAGGCCTCCTCGACATCGAAAGACAGACCATGGACCACTGCGCTCATCTGCCAGACTCGCGCAGGCACTCGTCGGCGATCTGTTCGACCCGGGCGGCGTTGCCGTCCCAGGTGTAGGGCTGCTGTTCGACCTTCGCTCGCGCCGCGAGACCCAACGCCTCGCGCAGGCTGCTGTCGTGGGCCAGCTGCGCGACGGCCCCGGCCATGTCGCCGGGCTCGAAGAGCAGGGCTGTCTGTTTGTGATCGAGCACTTCGCGCAGGTTGGGCTGGTCGGGCGCCACGATGGCTCGCCCCGCCGCCATGTACTCGAACAGCTTCAACGGCGAGGCCCAGGCTGTGGCCGCGGGCTGCACGCAGATATCCATGGAGCGCACCAGATCGGGGATGCGCTCACGCTCCACCGCACCGGTGATCGTCACTCGATCAGCCACTCCCAGTCGCAGGGCCTGGGCTTCGATGGCCTCGCGGGAGGGGCCGTCCCCTACCAGCAGCAGCCGGGCATGGGCAGGCAAGACACCGTCGGCCAGCCCCGTGACCAGCGACTCGATGTCGTGCCAGGGCCTGAAGAAACCGCTGAAGCCCACCACCAGGTCCTCGTGTGCGTCAGGGCCGCGGACGGGGTACTGAGACAGGCTTGCGCCGTTGGGAATGACCACGACTTTTTCACGGTCGACGCCATCGGCCACGAGCATGTCGGCCAGCACCTGAGTGACCACCAGCAAGCGATCGGCCGCAGCCAGCACGCGCCGTTCGCTGGCCCGGGACCAGCGCTGAAACACCAGGGTCTCGTGGGCCGAACGTTCGTGGGTCAGAGGCGAGTTCACCTCCAGCAACAGGGGGATGCCCAGCCGCCGAGCGGCTCGCACACCCGCCGTGTTGTTCAAGGCGTGACGTTCGTACAGCACGTCCGCAGCGCACGCCTTGCCTGCAGCCACGAGCCGCTTGTTCACCGCCAGTCCATAGCCGTGCTCGGCCAGCTCGTAGGCGCCCCGGGGGGCCAGGGCGGCCAGGCGTCCGAACAGGCCACCCTCGCTGCCCATGTCCCCCGAGTCACCCTTCGACAGCGCCCATTCCTTCACGCCCATGCCGCGCCGACTCATGGCCGCGATCAACTCGCGAATGTGCACCGCCTGTCCGTCACGCGACTTGGTGCGATGGTGGTAGAGCACGTTCACGGGGACGTGACCTCGGCGAAGAGTGATTGCATGCGATCGACCGTGGCGTCCCAGGTGTGCCGTTCGGCCCAGGGGCGCGCGGCCTCTGCCTGCAGATCGTCAACCCTGCTCAGCCCGGAGGCAAGGCCGTCGACATTCGGCGCGACCAACAGGCCTGCAGCGCAGCCGTCCAGGATCTCGGGCGTGCCCCAGATGCGGGTGGCGATGACCGGTGTGCCGCAGGCGAGAGCCTCGAGGACCACGTTGGGCCAGCCCTCTCGCAGGGAGGCCAGGATCATCACGTCAGCACTGCGATAGAAGGCTGGCAAGCGCTCCGGGGGTACGGCCCCTACAAAGCGCACCCGCTCAGCGATGCCGAGAGCAGCCGCCTGGGCCTGCAACGCGGGCTGTGCCTCGCCTCCACCCACGAAGACGAGCAGGGGGCCGTCCTTCGGATGCACTCGTGCGTACGCTTCAAGCAGCAGGTGCTGTCCCTTGCGTTCGATCAGGTGCCCCACGCAGAGCAGCACCCTGCGATCGGTGGGCAGGCCGGTCTGCTCTCGCGCGCTGGCCTGGTCCCCCGGAGAGAAGGCCGCGGTGTCCACGCCATTGCGCAGGGCACTGACTCGATCGCTCGGCACTCCCAGGGAGACCGCCACGTCGGCCAGGGCCTGAGCCACGCAGATCACGTGGTCGGCGGCGCCCAAGGCCGTGACGATCCGTCGTCGCACGGCGGGTATCTCTGGTAGAAGATTGAGATCCGTGCCCCAGCAAGTGATCAGCATGGGCAGCTCGCGACCCAAGGCACGCTCCAGGT
>Ga0114933_10000801_pt1 | contig 37041 bp, 23 predicted proteins | sample 4SBtaG_FD_89691 | JGI IMG/M metagenome (GOLD analysis project Ga0114933, IMG submission 89691) | Deep subsurface microbial communities from Kolumbo volcano to uncover new lineages of life (NeLLi) - 4SBTROV12_W25 metaG | ecosystem: Environmental > Aquatic > Marine > Volcanic | place: Kolumbo... | reverse complement strand
CGGGCGCGCTCGCGATCGACGTATTCGAGACGTACCTCTAGCCGTGCCGGAGATCGGCGACGCGCGCATCGGAACGCAGGTCGCCGAGCGTTATCGACTCGATCGGGTGATCGGTCGGGGCGGGATGGGCACCGTCTACGAGGCGGTGCACCTCTGGACCGAGCGCAAGGTCGCCGTGAAGCTCCTCGTGACCGACCAGACGGAGTCGGGCAGCGCGCGGATTCTGCGAGAGGCACGGACCGCGGCGACCGTCCGACATCCGAACCTGGTCGAGGTGCTCGACGTTGGCGAGGTCGAGCCGGGGCTCATGTATCTCGTGCTCGAACTGCTCGAGGGCGAGTCGCTCTACGATCACCTGGCTCGAAGGGACACGATGCGCCCGGCGGACGTGCTGGACGTGCTCGTGCCCATCCTCGATGCGCTCGAGGCGCTGCACTTGTCGAAAGTGCTCCACCGAGACGTCAAACCGGGCAACATCTTCTTGAGCCTCGATGGACAAGGGCGCGTTGTGCCCAAGCTGCTCGATCTCGGGATCAGCAAGCCGCTCGATGGGGACGAGAGCCTGACCATGACCGGCGCGCTGATGGGCACGCCCGGCTACATGTCGCCGGAGCAGGCGCGCGGGGAACCGGAGGTCGGCGTCACGGCTGACATCTGGGCGATGGGGGTGGTGCTCTTCGAAGCGCTGACCGGCCGACGGCCGTTCGAGGCGGCATCGATCCCTGGGCTCTTGCACAAGATCGCGACCGACCGCCCACCTCCGATCGGCACGCTCGCGCCCGACCTCCCCGGGGCGCTCGCTCGAGCGGTCGACAGCGCGCTGGCCTACGAAGCGGCGGACCGCCCTGCCTCGGCCGGCGCGCTCGGCGACGTGCTCGTCGAAGCGGCGCTCGACGCTGGCTGGCCGCTCACCTGCCGGATCCCTTCGGGCCCGCGCATCTCACTCGAGCCGCCCGCCCCGGTCTTCGACCGACCGTCCGGAGCGCAGGATCCCGACGCGACGCCGATGGCGAGTGACGCCGACGGGACGCCGATCGCGTTCGTGGACATGGACCGCACCCCGTACTCGAGTCCCAAGCCGAGCGCGCTGGAGGTGCCAGCGACCGCGGCCCCCGCGTCGAGCCCGGGTGCGTCGAGCCCGGATGCGTCGAGCCCGGGTGCGTCGAGCCCGGATGCGTCGAGCCCGGATGCGTCGAGCCCGGATGCGTCGAGCCCGGGCGCCCCACCGACTTCGAGCGCGGCCGGCGATGCATCGAGCGAGTCGAAGTCCTCCGCCACGCACGCTACGGCCGGGTTGGACGCTGGCGCGTCGGCCCCCGCGTCAGGCCGGGCACCGTCGAGTGCCCCGATCTCCTTCGCCGACACGCTCGCGCGGCCGCCCACGTCGCCCGTGAGTGAGGCGCCCGCTCCGGAGGCGCTCGAGGCCCCGCTGCCCACCCATTCCCGCTGGCCTGTTGCGGTGGCGGTGCTCGGCCTCGGTCTCGCTGCGCTCGGCGGCGCGTTCTATCTGAGCGGGGACGAGTCGGATGAGGGTGTCGTAGAGCTCGCCGGCCCGCCCGACGATACCGTGGAAGACACCTTGCCAGCGCCCGAGTCCCAAGAGACCGCCCCGGTCCCCGGAGCGGATGCGGTCGCAGCTGGCGCGACGACCCCGGAGGTGGCGAGGGGCGAGCCGGCAGAGACCGCAACAGCCGAGCTCGGGACCACCGAGACCGGAACCACCGCGACGTCCGAAGCTGTGGTCCCCGAGGCCGTCGCCCCCGAGACCGCCGGAGGCGCTCGGGGCGCGGCTCAACCGACGCGCCGTCGTCGCCGACACCGTCGTCCTGTGCAGGCGCCACAGGCCGTGGAGCACGGGACGAACGACGCGCCGATCATCGTCGATTGATGGGGTCGAGAGCCGCTATTCTCCGGAGCTAGGGGGCCATCGTGAGTGACCAGGACAGGACCATCGGTGAGGGCACGATCGTGCGCAGCCGAGCGATCGGTGAGGGCCGTACGACGTTGGTCGTTTACTGGGACGACCACAACGAGGTGATCCCTCTTCAGGACGGCGTCGCGCTCGTGCTCGGTCGCAGCAAGCCCGCTGACATCGTCGTGCCTGAGGGCAAGCTCTCACGCTCCCACGCGCGCTTCACGTCTCTCGAAGAGGGTGTGAAGGTCGAGGACCTCGGATCCACCAACGGCACCCACCACCGCGGCGCGCGGATCAAGTCGGTGCTGCTCGCCCCCGGTGACTCGGTCACGATGGGGAGGGTCACCGTCTCGGTCAACCGTGCCGAGGGGCGTGCCAACCTGCTCGGCGACGTCGTGAGCTATCTCGATTTTCGTGAGCGACTGCGAAACGAGATCGTGCGCACCCGTACGTTCCGGCGCGGCGTCGCGGTGATGTGTGTGCGCGCGGTACCGGTCCCCGGCGGTGGCGGCGACACGCACGTCTCCACCTGGGTTCCAGCCGTTCGAGCGGCGTTGCGACCGGTCGACCGGATGGCGCTCAGCGGTCCGAGCGCCGCCTTCTTGCTCATCCCCGAGACCGATGAAGATCGTGCACGGGTCGTTGCAGAGGGGCTCCTCGGCCTCGACGAGCGGTTGGTCGTGGGCGCAGCGCTCCACGGATCGAGCGCGGCGGAGCTGGTCGACGCGGCCCGCCGCTGTGCGCGCGCGGCTCATGTGGACGAGCGACTCGTCTTGCACAGTCACGACGCCCTCGCCGGCGTCGATGAGCCGCTCTTCGCGAGCCCTCAGATGATCGAGCTCGAGGAGCTTCTCGAGCGGGTGTCGCGCTCGCGCATCCCCGTGTTGATCACGGGCGAGACGGGCAGCGGCAAGGAGGTCGTGGCGCAGGCGATTCACCGACGTGGGCCGCGGGCGACCGGTCCGATGTTGGTCGTGAACTGCGCCACGATGAGCGACGCGCACGTGCAGACGGCACTCTTCGGGCACGAGAAGGGCGCGTTCGAGGGAGCGACGGAGCGCCGCGAGGGTCTTTTGGAGAAGGCGCGTGGGGGCACCCTCTTGCTCGACGAGGTCAGCGAGCTGGGAATCGAGGCGCAGGCCATGTTGCTCCGCGTGCTCGAGAGCCAGGTTTTTCAGCGCGTGGGGGGAGACGAAGCCATCGAGCTCGACGCCCGTATCCTCGCCGCGACGAACCGAGACCTCACGGAGCTCGTTGCGCGGGAGGCGTTTCGTCGGGACCTGCTCTTCCGACTGAACGCGATCGCGATTCACGTGCCTCCGCTCCGCGACCGAGCGGGCGACATCGACCCCTTGGTCGACCGGTTTCTCCGCGAGGCGTCGGTCGCCAACGGCGCACGCGTCGAGGGCATCGAGGAAGAGGCGAGGGCGGCCCTCCGAGCGCATCGCTGGACCGGGAACGTGCGCGAACTGCGCAACTGCCTCGAGCGCGCAGTGGTCGCCTGCACGGTGACTAAGGTGCGGCTCGAGGACCTCCCGGTGGAGGTGCGGGGGGTCGAGCCAGAGGCGGAGCCCACCCGAGACGAGGGCATCATCGATCTTCGCGCGGAGGTCCGCGCTCACGAGCAGCGCCTCTTGCTCGACGCGCTCCGCCGAGCGCAGGGCGACGGAAAGCGAGCCGCCGAGCTGCTCTCCATTCCTCTGCGCACGCTGGTCCGCAAGGTCGGCACCCACGAGCTCGGTGAGCACCTCAACGCGCCAGCGCACTGAGGCCGCTGTCAGACGAGCTCAGACGTCGAGATCGCGTGGGACGATCGCGGGCGGCGCAACCGCCTCTGGCCACGGTGTGGGCGGCGTGCGCGCGAGGTCCAAGCAGGGCGGCGTGGTCAGCCGGTGCAGGAAGCGCTCGATCGACGCGTCACTGGCGCGATCGAGCATGGAGACCACCCGCGGCTGCCACGTGAAGGGTCGCCTCGCCGCGGGCCCGAAGAGCTCGTCGATCAGCGCGCTCGCACCCATGGGTTCGGCCGCGCGGGGATGGAACGCTCGGCCGGCGCCGAGCCAGAGCCCGGTCAGAAAGTCGATCTGAAGTCCGCCTCGCCAGGGCCAGTACTCGGTGGTCGGCCGGTCGGGCGCCGCCGGATCGAAGAGGCTCACGAAGTCCTGGTAGAGCCCGAGCCACCGGGTGGCACCCGGCTGCACCTTGCCCACCGGCGCGCGGTCGGACGGATCAAAAACGAAGAGCGTCGGCGGTGCGTGCGTGGAGAGCTCGTGAAGCGCCACCTCGCCGTCCCAGACCCAACGCGCCTGCCACTGCTCGGTGGCCGCCATCACCCGCCGGCCGAAGGGATCGTTGTGGTACTGAAGCGTCTCCCCGCTCGGCAGCGCGATCTCGCTGAGCAGGCCGTCGGCGCCGTACGCGTAGGCATACCGGCGAGCCTCTGGGCCCGTCCACGCGACGACACGCCCGAGGGCATCACGCTCCACCTCACCCTGCGCCGAGAAACGCACGGGCGGTCGATCGGGCGCCCGGGGGACGCGCAGCGCGTCGGCGCTGAGAAACCGGCGGTCGAGACGCAGCTCATGCCTCGACCCGTCGGGCGCGGCGATCTCCAGGCGCCGATCGCCTTTGGCTCCCCACGAGCTGAGAATGCGGGCACCGAGTGAGCTGACGACCGAGCGTCGCCTGCCGCGCGCGTCGTACTGCACGCCGACTTCGTCCATGGCCCCATCGCGGCCTTGCTCCTCGAGGATCACCGCGCCGCGACGATCGCGGGTCAGCCGCGTGTGCCATCCGTCGCGCTCGGCCGTGATCAGCCGACCCGCTCGATCGTACGTGAAGCGATCGACCATCGCCTTGCCATAGCGGGCCTCGACGACGCGCCCGCCGCGATCCCGTGTGGCGCTGGTCAACTGCGCGGTCGGCTCGACGACCGAGGCCGTCGTCCGGGTGGTTCCGATGTAGCCGTAGCGGTGCACCCGGCCGTCGAAGTCGACCTCCTCGATCACGCGTCCGCTGCGGTCGCGCTCGAAGAGCCACCGCCTTCCCCGGCGATCCCGGAGCTCGGTGAGTCGGCGCTCCGAGTCGAAGCGCAGCTCGCAGGCAAAGTCAGGTCGCGACACGAGGCGCGGGAGGCCGCCCGCGTCGCGCTCGACCTCCCAGTCACCGTCGGGCAGGCGGGCGCGGCGCAAGCGTCCCTCACCGTCGCGCGCAAAGGACGTGCGCACCCCGTTCATCACCATCGCGCCCAGGTGACCGTACGCGTTGTGCTCGAACCCGCACTCTCCATCCGGACTGCGCAGCGCGGCGGGGCGGCCCAGCTCGTCATAACGAACGGACCAGGCCTCGTCGCGCAAGAGCACGCGCGTGACCCGATCGCCGCCATCGCGTTCGACCTCGAGCCATTCATCTCCGAGCACGAGCTCCGTCGCGCCGCGCTCGTTGGTGCGGACGAGGGTCTGGCTGTCGCCGCTCGATCGTTCGACGGGTTCGCCCGCCGCGCCGTAGCGAATCGCCTCTTCGGTGCCGCCTGCGTCCATGAACCGGACGACCCGGCCGAGCTCGTCGTACGCGTAGTACTCCTTCGAGCCGTCGCTCCGTTCGACGGTTCCTGCGCGTCCGTGGGCGTCGAGGAGGGCCTCGAGGTGCCCGTCCGGGCCTTGGAATCGGGTGGGGCTCAACTGCACGGGGTCGTAGCTGATGGTCCCGTGGGGCGTCTTCGTGGGCCGCAAGAGCGGGTCGAACTCGAAGGGATGGGACGCCCCGATTCCATCGATGACCGTCGTCGCACCGTGGCGGTACCGGAGCCGTCGGTCTCCATAGCCACCATCCGACCACGTCCGCACACATCGCGCGTCCCGGCCGGTCGAGTCGTATCCGAAGTAGCTCGCGACGCCGCTGCGATCCGTCCGCGAGACCAAGAGCCCGGCCGCGTAGGTGTAGCTGCGATCCGCGCCGTGGGGCCCGCGGGCCCGGCTGAGCCGGCCGGCGGAGTCGTACTCGTAGCGCGCCACCTCAAAGGCCTCGTCGCGCACGTTCACCAGCCGGACGAGCGCGAGTCGTCCGCCCTCGTAGATCAGCTGCAGCTGATGCGTACCGCTTCGCAGGCTGATCGGCCGATCGCTCTGGTCGTGCGTGATCCACGCGGAGCGCTTGCCCCGCGTGATCGTGCGGAGGGTCGAGATGGATCCGCCGCTCCCGGTCTCGAACTCCAGGATGCGCCCCCTCCGATCGCGCATCCGGAAGGCGCCTGGGCTGATGCAGGAGAGCCGCGCCGGGTCGAGTGGCGTCCGCAGTTGGAGGCCTGGGCCGACCTCGCCGGCGTGTTCGAAGAGCAACTCACGCCCGTCGCCGTCGCGCCAGACGACGCCCCCCGGCTCGAGCCAGATGGCTTGGTCGACCGAGAGTGACCACCCGCCCCCCAGAACGCTCGCGCGGTGAGACCACCCCGAGTCGTAGGTCCGCCGGAGTCCGAGCGCCGGCGGGCCGGCGAGCTGGTAGTCGGTGTCGGCAAACACGACGTGACCGGTTGCGATGTCCACGGCGCCGGCCGCTCGGGGTCGATCTTCGACCGCTCGCCAAGACGCGAGCCGCTCCGGCGCGAGGGCCGAGACGATCTGGTGAACCCGGTCGACGTTCCAGTTCGATCGCATGTCAGCCTGTCACGAGCACCGGCGGCCCCTTGGGGATCGCGATGAAGGTAGAGACCTGTCGCGCGGGCTCCGAGCAGCTCGCGCAGGGATCGCCGAGGCGCACGACGGCGCCCTTGCCGAAGTTCACCGCCCCGGAGCCTTTGTCCATGAGTGCGTCGCCCGCCGGGCTGACCGGCAGATCCGGCGGCGGAGGCTCCTCCAGAATGCCGACCATCGGCTTGGGCGCCTTCGGCATCGGCGCCCAACCCGTGCCCGGGGGGAGCGGCATGTGGGGGAGAGCGCTGGTGTTCTTCGTGATCGTTCCGACGTTGGTCACGATGATGCCGTTGACGTTGAGCGGCCGGTCCTCCTCGAGCTCACCCCCCGCGGCCTTCATCGGTTGCACCACCGCCTGCGCCGCCTTCCGGCTGGGATCGCCGACGGTGGCCAGGAACGGGTGCGGGATGGGGGTCGGCGTCGGCGCTGGCATCGGCACCAACTCCATGTGGATGCAGAGCCCCACCACCAGGTCGTCGTCCGTTCCCGCGATCATGTGTCTCCTCCCCGCGCCGCCGTTTGCATGCGGTCGGCCTGTTCGATCAGAGAGCGCGCCTGCGCATCGAGCCCGAGCTGCTGGAAGTGCGCGGCGAGCTCCCGGGCGGCCACCGGGGCGCTCGTTCGACCGGCGGCGGCCTCCGACAGAGGTGAGGCGATGCCGACGGCTTCGGTCAGCAGCCGCGCAGCGAGCTCTTGGTTGCCGTCTCGGGCCGCACACTGCCCGGCCATGCGGAAGCCCTCGATGGCCAGCGGGAGCTCGCCTCCGTCCCTGGCCGCTCGCCCTGCCCAACCGTAGGCGACCGATGCCTGGCTGTGATCCTGCTCGAGCAACCGCAGCGAGCCGACCGCGAGGAACGACTGCGCGCAGAGGTCGAACCACTCACGCTCTCGAGCGCGCTCGGCGCAAGCGCGGTAGCGCTCCTCCGCGAGGTCGCGCTGGCTCGCGTGCACGAAGTAGTTGGCCAACACCATCTCCATCAGGCAGGCCTCTCGTTCGAGTCCCGCCCGCAGTGCAGCTTGCGCAGCCCAGCTTTGGTGTCGGACCGCGGAGGTCGGGTCACCGCGCCGGAGGGAGAGGGCTCCGCGCAACACTTGGTTGCGCATCTCCCGCAGAGCGCCGTTGAAGAGGCCCGGCGGCAAGCCGAGGGCGGCGGCGACCGAGGCCGTCCCGCGACCCGCTCGCGCGGCGCTGCCGCTGGCGCCGGGCGGGAGTGCCTGCGGCCAGGCGGCGCCCATCTGTGCGGGCCCCGGGGCGTCGGCGGACGCGCGCTCCGCACCCTCGATACGGGCCTCGAGATCGGCGACCGCCTCCGTCTCGTCGACCTCGGCCCTCGCGTAATCCGCCCCGGTCGCGCGGGCGGTCGGCTGGCTTAGGGAGCAGCCGCCGCTCTCGACCAAGATCCAACGGACCGAAGCCAGCTCGGGCGCCCCCGTGAGCTGGGCTAGATCACGGTCGAAGGCTCCGGCCTGTGCGACCGCTCCAGGGGCGAGCACCACCATGAGCCCGACCAGCGGTTCGCAGCGCGCCGAGAGCACCTGCGAGAGGCCCGCGGCGAAGCGGGCGACGGGCGTGCCTCCGGCGGGCGGCGGCGGAAGCTCCGGCAGGTGATAGCCCCGCTCGCCCATACGCGCGCGCCTCTTCTCGTGGGCGCTTCGCAGGCGGCGGAGCCGCTCGTCCCAGCACCGCCCGTCGGCCTCGTGTGGCTCGTCGAAGCGCACGAAGGGGCTGCGGTTGGCGGCGTGGTACTCCATGCCCATCACGATCTCGAGCGCGGAGCCACGCAGGTGGCCGTCCGTCCAGACGTGGAAGAGGCGGCCGCGCGGGCGCGCGACGTAGACACGCAGTCTCTCCGCGAGCGCGCGGAGCGGTCGGGTGTGGCTCTCCATGCTCAGGTGTCCTCGGGCATCTCACCGAGATGGATGCTTGGGGCCTCGAGCGCGATCTCGTCCGAGGCAGCGATCGTGACGGTCGGCCCGTCGAGCTTGCTCAGCATTCCGTCGGCCGCGGCGGTTGTCTCCCAGGACGAGCCGCCGGCTGACAAGAGCAAGTGTGTCTGCCCTCCCTCGATGTAGGCCGCCTCGGTGCCGAGCCGAAACCGTCGGGCGGTCGCGACGTCCATCGTGATCGTGTTGGCGTCGCCGTCGAGCAGGATCTTGTTGCCGTTGACGAGGATCTTGATGCGGGTCGCGGCCTTCACGAGCATACGGCCGCCCGTGCTCTCGGCGGTGAAGGTCTCGGTCTCGATGTCGACGCTTCCCTTCGTTCCGAGCCGGGCGCCTTCCTCGTCGACCTCGATTCCGCCGAGCGCTTCAGCCTCACCTTCATCGGAGCCAGGCGTCTCTCCTTCGTCCCCTTCGCTCGCTTCGTCGAGGCCCCCGGGCGGAACGACCTTCATGTCCAGCTTCTCGGCCTTCAGGGTGTAGGCGCCTTCGACCTGCACCCGCCGGTCGCCGCTGACCACAAACGTGTCATCGCCCTCGACGGTGACGGTCGAGTTGCCCGATACGTCGAGCGATCGACCTGGGCGCTCGACCTCCTCGCCGGCGTTGATGGCACCGCCGCCTTCGATGTGGATGCGCTCCGAGCCGTCGACGAACCAGTCCCGCCAGCCACCGACGGTCAGCGTTTCAGAGCCCTCGATCCGGTCCTTCATCGCGGCGGGCGTGTCCGGGGAATCGCTCGCATCGTCGTCGACGGAGCCCTCACCGATCTGGATCGTTTCGTCACCCCCGACCGTCGCCTTGCGGCCCCAGTCGGCCTCGTCCGCCGACACGTGCCGGGCCAGAAGCGTCTGGTCGCCGGCGACCGTCTCGCGCTGGTCCGTGCCGACGTCGATGGTCTGCTGGCCCTTCACGGTCGTGACATGGTCTCCGTACGGCTCTTCGTCACGAGAGCCGCCGGCCTCCTTGGCGTAGTCGTGGCGAGCGAAGACTTCGATGCGCTCGTTGGTGGCGAAGTCGTCGAAGCGGAGCCGGTTGCCACGCGCCCCTTCGCCCCGTTCGGACTGTTTCCACGACCGAGACCGGAACCCCGAGTCGGTCAAACGCGCCGGGTGATCGATCCGACCGCTCGTCGCGTCTTTGGGCTGCACGCTCGAGGTGTGCCGTGCGCCGACCGCACGGTCGTGGGTGTCGGAGTAGAGCGTGCCCAGCACGTACGGACGATCGGGGTTCCCCTCGTCGAAGCCGATCACGACCTCCATGCCGACGCGGGGCGTCAAGAGCGTGCCGAAGCTCGCGCCAGCGAAGGGCTGAGCGAAACGCATCCAAGCGCTCCCGACGTCGGGTTCCCGCTCCCACGGAAACCGAACCCTGACCCGCCACGCGTGTTGCTCGGGGAGCACGCTGACCTCCTGACCGGAGCGGCCGGGATCTTCGCCATGCTCGGTGTCGATGATGATCGCGGTTTGCACGCCGCTGATCTTCGGTCGGTCGGGTTTCTCGGGCCGGATCGGCAGCAAGGCATTTTGTGCCTGAAAGTCGTTGCGGTAGGCGATCTCGTACGGCGCTGCCGCCGTCGCGCTCGGTGCCACAGACGCTCGGTGGCGCACTCCGGTGATGAGGAAACGCTGCGGCTTTTGAACCGCCGGGTGCAGGACGTCGAAGGCGCCGTGCAGCAGGTTCACATGATGCCCCGGCGTGAGGGTCGCGCAGTCGCTGCTGCCCCGCGTGATCGCACCGCGGGAGCGGAAGTGTTCCAGCCGAAGCTGACCCATCGGTGGCCCGTCGAAGGCGTCGAAGCTGTGGGCCTCGTCCGCTCCCGTCGCCGGGAAGCTCAGGCCTGCCGGCCACTCGAAGAAGAGCGCCTCTGGGCCGGCGTAGTCCTCCGTGCCGGGCGTGCCCGCCGCCTCCGTCGCGAGGCCCACCACTTGGTTGGCCATCTGCTCGAGGCCGCCGAGTGTCCCGAGCGAGGAGAGCCCGCCGGGGGAGAGCAGGTCGAGGCTTTCGCCCGCGGCGAGATCGGTGGCCTCATAGGGGCGGGCGAAGCTCCGGTCGCGCACGGTCACCCCGGACGGCACCGGCAAACGAGCCACCCCGACGTTCCACGCCTGCTCCACGATCGAGCCGTTGTTGCGCGCCGGCACGACTGGGATCGGGAGACGGCTCGCGGTCAGCGTCTTCTTTCCGGCCAGGCGTGGGTCTTCGCAGATCACCAGGGTCTCGCGTGTCTCCCGGCTCTCGAAGAAGAAGCTGAGCCCCTCCTCGGCGAGCAGGCGCCGCACAAACGCGAGATCCGTCTCGCCGTACTGCACACACATGTCGCGTTTCGGGCGCCAGCCCGCGATGTCCTGTTCGAGCACGCTGTTGATAGCGTCGCCCACGCCCTCGCCGTATCCGCCGGGTACCGCGCCTGCGATGTTGTCGACCATCGAGGTGAGGGCGTCCGGGACGGCGATCGGGCCAAAGAACTCGCGCCCGCCGGGCTCTAGGCGTCGGGCCGTCAGGGCGCCTTCGCCAGGTTCGGCTGGGTAGATCTCGTGCTCGTCGAGGATCTCGAGCACGATCTCTATCGCGTTGAGGTCCTTGAAGATCCGGTGGCGTCGCCGCAGAGAGAGCTGAAAGAGGCGTGGACGCAGCGTCACCCGGACCTCGCGCCACTTGGCGGCCGTCGGCAGGCCCCCTCCGGGCGTCGAACCCATGCCGAGATCCTCGAACGCTGTGACGGTCCCCGAGAACCACCGCTCGTTGAGCGTGAACTCGCTGTCGTCGAAGCGCCGTGCCACGCAGAGGCGCGCGAACTTGCCGATGTAGTGTTGGGGCTGCGTGCGGCCCACGTAGGGTTGCGTCGGCTCCTGAGCGTGGTCGCGCGTGATGCGTTTGCGGTCGAGCTGATCGGGGTTCTCGGTGGCCCAGACCTGCGCCGCCACGTTGCTCGGGTTGTTCGCCGCCTGCTGCCCGAGCGATATGAGGTTGTTGATGTCGGCCCGGTCTTTCGGGTCGAGCCCCGGGAGGCGCCCGGAACCGGGGGCCAGCCAGCCGTCGCCGTGCTGATCGCTGAAGGCGTCCTCGACCACCTGCAGTACGTCGAGCGGCACCCCTGGCGGCAAGAAGCCAGCGAGGTCCGGCTTCAGCAGCGTAACTTTCGCGCTCCAGAGTGTGTCGAGGCCCTCTCTCACATCGAGGGTACGTACGAGATGCACGGGGTGCTCGTAGTCGTCGCGCGCGTCTTTGCCGAAGATCTCTTGTTCCGCGATCGCCGTGCCCAGCTCCGCGAAACCCCCGGCCCCCGGCAAGACCTCATCGAGCAGGGCGCCCCCGAGGTTGCCGGCCTGAATGAGCGCGTCGCTCCAGTCCACGCGATCGACCGGCGTCGTGTTGGGCTGCGGCCGGTCGCCGATCAGGAACCGCGCGCGAGGCACGGGCAGGGTGCCGGCCGCGTTGATCGCGTCCTGAATCCATTGTGTGGCCTGGTTCAGATCGTCGGCTTGGTCCGGCGCGCCGAGGTCCGAGAGCGCGTCGGCGGTCTCCGAGCCGAGCCCCCCGAGTCCATCGAAGAGACTCACTCAGGGCCCCACTTTCGTCGGCCCGGCGCTCTCGATAGCGACCTTGGCCTTGATGATCGCGGTCTTGCCGAAGAGCCGGACCTGCGACGCGCTGACCTCAGCGGTGGCCTCCGCTTCGCCGACCGTGCGCAGCCAGACCTCGTCGTCGGTGATCACCATGACGGTGTTCTTCGTGTGCGTCTGCACTCGGTTGAAGCTCTTGAAGAGGATGCCCTGCTCCGCTTCCGCGGATCCGACGTTCACCGTGTCGGTCTCGCTCAGCACGTCGAAGATCCCCGAGACCGTGAACTCGACGGCCGCCTCCTCCGAGACGATGCGTACCTCTCCTTCGGCGACGAGCTTCAGCTCAGCGTCCGCCTTGGCGACGACCCCGTCCGGCCCCACTTGAATCGACGCGCCAGGCGCGTCCGGACCGCTGCCCGCCATGCCGGTCGCGAGCGCGCCGGCGCGCACCTTCAGCACACCCTCGATCGCGTCGTCTTTCGCCCCGACCACCTCGTGTCGATCGTGCGCCTCGAGGTCCCCTGCTTGGCCAACCTCCGTGACGCGGGCGCCACGAATGTGCAGAGCGCGGTCCCCGACGACGCGCTCCTCGCTGACGCCGCTCACCTCTTCGTCGTGGTCGAGCGTCACGTGCACGGTCTGATTCCCGCGGACCGTGCGCTCTCGGTTGCCTTCGATCGTCACCGACTGGTTTCCGGCAACCGTCTTGTCGCGGTTCTTCCCGACGGTCATCGTCTGTTGCTTCTCGATGATCTCGCCGTGATGCCGGCCGACGTCGGCGCGCTGCTCCTTCTCGACCCGCGTGTGGTGGTCGGTCCGAACCTCCTCGATCAGGTGGCGTCCGGCCTTGAGGAACACTCGCTCGTGCCCGATCGTGTCGTCGAAGGTGAGCTCGCTCGCCACGCCCTCATCTGCGTCCCACGGGCTCGTGCGGGTCGCGATCGTGCTCATCTGGACGGGAGCGGCCTTGGGGGGCGTGAAGTCGTCGCGCTTGGCCTCGCGGCCCGGCAAGGGCACGGGGTGCTCTGCGTCGTAGAGGCTGCCGATGATGACCGGCCGATCGGGGTCGCCGTTCTCGAAAGCGACCACGACCTCGGTGCCGATGCGTGGCACGAAGGAAACTCCGTAGTCGTCGCCAGCCCACGTGCGAGCGACCCGACAGAAGCAGGTCCGGCCGCGTTTGACGGCGGGCAGCATGATCCCGAGCGGCAGTTCTCCGCGCCGGTCCCAGTGAAAGCGAACCCGGACCCGCGTCAGCGTAGCGTGGTCGTGTTCGATCTCTTCGTCCTCGTCGTGGTCACCCTCCCAGTCGACGACGGTGGCCGTCTGCACCGAGGTGATGCGCGGCTTCGGCGTACGTCGAGGCGGCCGGATCGGGAGACGGTTGGGGGACTTCAGTCCGATCCACCATCCGGTCACGCGGTTGAGGTAGTCGCCCCGGGGAGTGCGCAGGTTCCAGTTCGGGCCGCTCTTCGGACTCCCGCCCTGCCCCGCGCCCTCCCACCGGATCGATTCGATCACGAGCGGGTCCGCGGGCGGAGACGACTTGGACTGATCGAGGGGGATGCCGTCCCGCTGAAACGGAAAGCCGCGGATCCGCAGCTTCATGTCGCAGCTGGCGCCGACCAAGTCGGTCTGAAGCGTGACGCGGCGGTTTCGGGTGAGCTCTTCCCCGAGCCGGAGCCGCGCGTAGTCCCGATCCCCTTCGTCGCCGCCGTACGAGCGGTAGTGGATCTTCTCTTCCGCCTCCGCGTATTGGTACGGGAATGCGCCTGGATACTCGAAGCGGGTCGCGTAGCTCGGCCGAATCGCCTCCGGTGGCGGTGGCGTTTGAGCGTCGGTCGGCGGGAAGACGAGCTCGTCCGTCTGGAGGGTGGGGTTCGAGAACGTGAAGTCGCGCATCGTCACCGTGGACGCACGCACGCGGCGCCGCTCACCTCCGGCGGAGATGGTCTCGACGTTCGGGGAGCCCTTCCAGTGAGGCCAGTTGAGCGTGACCGGGCGGCCGTCCACGGTCGGCGCCTCGTCGAGCGCGACCGGGTCATCGAGAAAGACGATGCGCTCGAAGCCGCGGCGGCACGTGAACGTGAAGTGGATGCCCTCCTCCTCGAGCAGCCGCCGAACGAAGTCGAGGTCCGTCTCGCCATACTGCACACACATCTCACGCGTCTGCGTCCACTCGTGCGCACCCATCGTCGCGCCACCGACGCTGATGTCGCTGCTCGCCGGTGGCATCATCAAGATGAATTGCCCCGTCAGCGCGTCACCCATCGCGTTGCCCACAAACGGTATGTGCGAGAGCCCCTCGGAGATCATGTTGGTCGCGAAGCCGACCCCCGGGATGTCCGGCAGGAAACCGTAGACGCCCGCGCTTCGGAAGACCTCCCGGATGATCTCGAGCGGCGTCATCTCGTTGAAGACCCGGTGGTCTTTGCGCAGTGAGAGCTTTGCGAGCTCCGGCTGGAGCACGATCCTGAGCCACCGAGACCCGGCCGAGACCCCTGGGGCCGAGTCCATGCCCCCCGGAGGCACGCGGGTGCCGAGGTCCTCCATTTCGACGACGACTCCGGTGAGGTAGCGCGCGGTGAACGAGTGGCCGGGCACGTCGAAGGGCCGGCTGACGGGCGCGGGCGACATGAACTCCCGAGACACCCGGAGGCTGCAGGTTTGGCCCAGGAAGTCGGCAGGATCGAGCGGCACGTTGACGTACACCGTGCCGTCGGGGCGCCCCTCTTCGCCGCCGCTCATCACCTCCTCGGCCAACGCGCCGATCGCGTCCTCCACGCTGCTCGCGCCGGGGTTGCCTTTGATCGCAGCGGCCAGGTTGTCGGTCGCGCCCTTGATGCCGTCGATGCGTTTGGCGACCGCGGTGGTGTTGGACTCGGCCTTGCGCGCCTTCACCCGCTCGCGGTCCAGTTTCTGTTGGGCGGCGTTCCTGATCACCAGGCTGCGCTGGACGGCCTGGTCCGCGGCTGCGATCTGCGTGTTCAGCTGCGCAACCTCGGCCGCGCCGGCGGGCGGCGTGGCGGCCTGCCGGTCGGCCAGCAGCTCGCGGAGCATCGCGGCGTACTCGCGCTTCTCCGCCAAGTCGGCTTCCTTGGCCTCGAGGTCTGCCTCGGCCGCCTTCATCGCCTCGTAGTCGACGGCGTTGGGATCGTTGTCCACGCCGTCGGCGCCGCCTTCGATGTCGGCGAGGCGATGGATGGTGCCCACGGCGCTCTTGATCGGCCCAGCGATCTGGTCGATGAGCCCACCCGAGGAGGTCGTCTGCGCGTCGAGCAGGCCCTCGAGCGCGGTGTCACGGACCTCGTCGGCCACCACGAGCATCTCGCAGCGCCAGACTTGGTTGAGCCCTTCTTCGGCGCGGACCCGCACTACGCTCCAGGTCGACTCCGCTCGGTCGAGCTCGGTCGGGTCTTCGGCGAACGGCGAGTGTTTCTCCATCACCGAGCTGAACGGGTCGGTGCCGAGATAGTCGCTCGCGCCGATCTCGTTGGCAGCGCTCTCGAGCAAACCGTCGGCGACACCGAGCGCGTCGCCAAAGGCGTTCTCGGCGATGTTGGTCAGGGTGTCTTTCTTGCCAAAGAAGAGGCGGTAGCGCACGGGAGGGAGCGAATCCGGCGCGTGTTTCTTGCCGAAGATGTCTTCGGTCAGGTCGTCGAGGTCGTTGGTCAGGTTGCCCAAGCCAGGGTCGCCGATGCCCCAGTCTCTGAGCGCTTCCCCGACGTCCCGGAGTCCGTCCGCGCCTCCGTGACCGACGTTGCTCGCCTTGTCGGCCGTGTCCTGGTCGCCGTCGCGTGCGTCCTTGCCAGCTTGTTTGCCGTCTTGAACCGCTTCGCCGAGCTCGTCCGCGCCGTGGCCCGCGTCGTCGACGACCGTCTTGGCGTTCCCGAGTTGGTTGTCGATGCCGTCTTCGGCGTCGCCCCCCGTGTTGGACCCGTCGCCGCTTCTGGGCACTACTCCGCCGCCTCTTGTTGCTGGTCGAGATCGAGGTCCGCAGCTTCTTGCTGCTTCTGCGCGAGTTCGATGTCCACTTCGTGCAGGCGCTGGTTGGCTGCGACGAGCTCGTCCTGTGCGTTCTTCAGGTCATGCGCTGCGCTGGCCTCGTCCGCGCGGGCGCTCTGGTAGGCGTCGAGCGCCTCGTGGTGGTCACCGCGCACCTCCTCGAGATCTTCGCGCTCGTCCTGCAAGGTTTCTTCCGCGTCGTCGAGGTCGTCCTGCGCATCGTCGAGCTCGTCCTCTGCGTCGCTCGTGTCCTGCCCCTGCGCTCGCCTTTGCTGGAGCGCGATCTCCTTCTGCACTTTGACGCGGGCGGCTTCGTCGCGGACGCGCTGCGCCTCCGCGAGCTCTTCGACGGCCTCTCGAACTTCGTCGTCGAGCCCCTCGTTCTCGCGGATCTTCTTCTCTTGCGCGCGTCGCTCGTCGGCCGCGTTCCGGTAGGCCGAGCGCGCCTCATCTCGTTTGGTGTGCAGCTTGTCGAGCTTCGCGAGCAGCTCCGTTCGCTCCTCGAGCAAGGCCCGGATCTCGTTCGAGAGGCTGGTCTCGTCCTCGGTCTTTTGCCGAAAGACATCCCGTCCCTCGCCGCCGCCTTGCACCTCCACGCGGCGGCATTCGAAGGCGCCGAACCCGCCCGCGACGACCATCGTGTCGACCGGGTCGATCGCCACGCCAGGCGCGCCCTGCAGTGCGTCGATGGGGCTCGTCGTGCGGCTCCCCGAGCGCAACACCGCTCGGAACTGCCCTTGGGCTCCGGCGCCGCTCTCGTCGACATCGACGCTCAGCGCGATCTCCCCGGACTCGCGGTTGTCCAGCGAGATGCCGCCGCGCATCGCGCCGCCCACTTGGCCGGAGACCCCGGTGAAGTCCACGCGGAAGCCGGATGGCGCGTTCATGCGGATCGCGTCTTCGCCGAGCTCGAGGAAGACCTCGCCTGTCTCGAAGCGCACGGTCTTGCCGTGGAGGTTCACGTCCCGCGCCTTGATGTGGATCGGGCCGGTGGCGCGAATCTCCGTCTCGCCGCCGGCGCCGTCGAGCGTGAGCGCCGCGTCGGTCGAGTCCTCCCCCGTGGCGCGGATTCCGGGTGCGCCGGGCGCCGTGGACTCGGTGTTCAGGGGCGTGCCGGAGAGCTCGAAGGTGCCGCCGATCTTCGCGTCGACCCGGCCCCCGACGGTGCGCTTGTCGTCGCCATGCACCCAGGTCTTTCGCCAGCGCCTCGAGGTGAGCTCGCGCTCGACCTCGTCGCCCTCGTTCTCGCCGATCTGGTTCATCGAAGAGAGCGGCCGGTCGCCTTTGCCGATCTTGCGGGTCTGGTCGACGGCGACCTCGCTCCGCTTGCTGCCCGTCACGGTGGTCGATTGGTTGCCCACGACGACCTGTCGCTCGTGCCCGGTGACGGTCTTGGTGCGGTTGCCGTCGACGACGAGCGTCTGGTTCTGGCCGACGGTCTCGCGCTGTGTCTCCTGGACGATGTTGGTCTGATCGCGCCCCACGAAGGTGCGCATGTCGTTCATGATCTCTTCTTCGAGGCGCCCCTCCGAGTGGATTCGAAGCCGCTCCTCGCCCGCTTTGTCGTCGAAGCTGAGCTCGTGGTAGGCGCGCCGGCGCTCGTCGCTCTCGGGCTCGATCCGCGTGCGGATCATGTTGATGTGGCGCTCGTCCGAGGGCCGAATGGCGTGGTCCTCTCGGTAGTGCAACCGTCTTTCGTCGCCCGTGACGGACGCTTCGCCGAGGTGGTTGTCCGACTTCACGAAGTCGATGTGGGCATGCTCCCTCGGGGCTGGATTCGCCGGGAAGCTATGCAGGCCGCCGAGCGCGATCGGCTGCTTGGGGTCCCCGTGAAGATAGGTGACCAGCAGCTCCATGCCCTCGCGCGGCAGGAACGTCGTGCCCCAGGCGTGTCCAGACCACGGGCCACTCACGCGGATCGGAGGGGAGAGTGGCTGCTCACCCTTGCGACGCTCACCGCGGTGGTCCCACGGGAGCGTGCCCCGCGTCTGCCCGATCGAGTCCGCCCCGGTCTTGCCCTTGTCGGTTCGCTCACCCGGCGTCGTTCGGGTGATCACGGTCTGCACCCCGTCGACCTGGGGCGCGCGGAGACGCTCTGGCACAAACGGGAGGTCCCCCGACTCGGAGGGAATGGCGCGCAGTGTCGCCAGGTAACTGACCTTGGCCGTGGCCGGGAAGCCCATCGGTCTCGGGGGCAGCGCGCCCAGCTTCATGCCAGGGGGGAAGGCCTCCGCGAGACCCTCGTAGCGCGTCAAAAGGAAGGGCCTTCCGAAGGGCCGCACGAGGTCCTCGTAGAGGAGCGGGTCCTGCATCAGGCCATCTTCCACGGGCACACGCTGTCCGACGGAGAGCGCGATCGCATTGGTCTGACCTCGAGCCACGAGGGTCTCGGAGCGGGCGGCCCACAGATCGAGGCGCGCCTCCGCCTCGAGGTCGACGTCGTCGGTCTGCACCCCGCTCTCGCTCTCGAACCGGAATGCGCTCCGCGAGGGGAAGTCGTGCAACCCGGGGTCCTTCAACTTCGGGGCGAAGGCGACGTCCAGCGAGTCATCGGCCCGCGGGCGGCGCTTCGGTGCGACCCCCTCGACGGCGTGCGCCGGCAGCGAGCCTGTCGCGGCGAGCGAGAAATTGGTGTTGCGCGCGCTGGCCGCGAACGGCGCGATCGAGCGGGTGACCGAGAAGCCCCAGAGCACCTCTTGGTTGCTCGCGTTGGCGGCGTTGGCCAGCACCAGGATGGGCTGCGGCTCGCCGGAGCTCGCCAGCGTCTGAGCCTCGCCCTTCGGCCCCGGGCCGACCGGACCGTTGCCCATCTGCAGGCTCTCCGGTTCCACGAGGCGCAGCCGCTCCGCACCCTCGTGGTGCTCGAAGACTGGCACCAGCCCCTCCTCCGAGATGAGCCGGAGCGCAAACGCCAGATCGGTCTCGCCGTACTGAATGCAGTAGCGGCGCCGCTTCGGCGTCCCTGTCGGCAGGAAGTTCTGTTGATAGATGCCAGCTTCCTCGAAGAGGGTCTCGAGGATCTGAAAGGCGTTGTTCTCCTCGAAGATCCGGTGCTCGGTACGGAGGGCGAGCTTCGCCAGCTGTGGCTCGATGACCAGTCGGATCGCGCGCAGGTTGCCCGGCATGACGCCGAGGTCCTCGAACTCTGTGACCAGGCCCGTGATCCACCGCGCGATCGGCCGGTCATCGGGCGTGCATCGCGCGATCAGCACGCTCCGAAAGTTCGAGCCCTCCGCCAAGAAGCGCGCAGGGTTCGGCGCGATCTCCGGCACCCACGCCGCGGGGTCGTCGATGCCGAGCAGCTCCTGTTGCCAATTCCCGAGCGGGTCATTCGGGACGACGTCGTTGTTCCACCAGTCGTTACCGATGCGGGTCACGTCGTTGAAGAAGTCCCGGCCCCTGGCGGCTCCCGCTCCGATGCCGAACGGATCGCTGAACAGAGGAGTCGAGGGAACGCCCTTGTTCGGGTCGAGCACGTCGGTGGCGCTCGTCAGATCATCGGGCTGGGCGCTGCTGTCGTCGTCATCGTCGATGCGTTTGCTGAGCCGGTCGAAGAAGGTGTCCGCGTCAGGCGGAGGCACCGACGGATCGTTTCGGAAGCGCTCGTAGCGGGTGGCGATGACCTCGCAGCGAAAGAGCTGGCCGAGCGCCTCGCGCATGTGCACACGGGCCACGCGCCAGATCTGCTTGGTGTTGGCTCCCACCGTCAGAGCCGCGCTGTTCAGCTCGGTATCCCGCACGGCATCTTCTGCGAATGCGCGCGGAACCAGGGGTCCCGACAGGCCCAGCTCGATCCTCGATACGCCCACGAGCGTTGCAGGTTACCGAGCCGCGCGAGTCTCCGCCAGAGCCCTGGCGATAGCTCCGGACGGTCGTCGTCTCCAGGCGTGGCGGTGCGACCCCACGCTGGACGCGGTGCTACTCGTCCTCCAGCCAGGGTGAGGCGCCCACCTCGCCCGCGTCGAGGCCGACCACATCGGGCACCTCCGTGGGGCCGGCGTCGGGCAGCTGACCGAGGCCCGTGCGAGGCATGTATTGCTCGAAGACGTAGCTCGCGATCGCGAGTGAGAGGCCGAAGAGCGCCCCGCAGATCACTGCGGCGATGAGCGCCGGTTTGCCCACCTTGGGCTTGAGCGCTTCTACGTCGGGATCGCCGTCGAGGTTGTCGTCAGTCATAGCTTCAGTCGCTCATGAGTGGCTCGAAGAGAACGAGCCCGGAGACGATGCCCACGAGGTCGAAGGCGATCAGGATGCGCAGCCACTCGAGCGTCTCGTCGAGGGGCGCTCCGCCGAGCACCTCTCGGGTTGCGACGACGCCCGCGAGCAGACCTGGGGCGGCCAGCGGGAAGAGCACCACGGAGAGCATGAGGTCGCGGGCCCGGGTGCGAACGCTCATCGCAGCGAAGAGCGTGCCGAGCGCGACGTAGCCGGTCATGCCGAGCACGAGGATGAGCGCGACGGATCCCAGGACGGGGTCGAACTCGACGCGGAAGAGCATGGCCACGACCGGCAGCAGAACCAGGTCGATGACCATCACGAAGACCCACGTTCCGAGGGCCTTGCCGGCGTAGATCGAGCTGCGCGGGATCGGCGAAAGCAGCAGGCCACGGATGGCGTCGGCCTCCCTCTCTCTCGCCCAGGCGCGACCCATCGCGAGTACCCCCGCGAACGCCGCACCGATCCACAGGACGCCCGGCGCGAGGCGCCGCGAGGTGCTGTCGTCGAGGAAAAAGGCGAGGCTCGTGAGCACCGTGACCAAGAGCCCGAAGAGCCCCGCGGTCACGATGATCTCTTTGGTCCGAAGCTCGAGTCGGATCTCCTTGAGCAGCACTGCCCAGGTGCCGGCGAAGAAGCGCCTCACGCGGCCACGACCTTTCCGCGTTTCAGCGCTACACGCGCGTCCGCGAGCTCATCGGCGAGCTTCGGGTCGTGGGTGATCAGGACGACGATCGCGCCTCGCTCGCGTTCCTCTTCCACGGTCTTCACGAGTCGCGACACCCCGCGAACGTCCAGGCCCGTCGAGGGTTCGTCGAGCAGGAGGAGCTTCGGCGCGTGGAGCAGCGCCCGCGCCAAGGCGAGCCGCTGGAGCTGACCGCGCGAGTAGGTTCGGGCGGCCCGTTCGCCCCAGCGTCCGATCTCGAACCTCTCGATCGACGCGTCGAGCGCCTCAGCCGGCTTCTTCAGCTCGTAGAGCTGTGCGTAGAGCGCGAGGTTCTCTCGAGCGCTCAGATCTGGGTAGATCATCGCCGAGTGGGCCAGGATGCCGATCGCTGCGCGCAGCTCTCCGCCCTTGGCGGGGCCGTCGCCGTAGCTCACCTCACCGCGCGTCGGTCGCACGAGCTGGCCGAGGATGTTCAGGAGCGTGCTCTTGCCGGAGCCATTGGGGCCCTCGATCACCGTCACCGCGCGCTCGACAAACGTGGCGTTGACGCCGACGAGCGCTCGGGTGGCTCCGTAGACCTTCACGAGGCGGCTCACCTCGACGCGCTCGAACTCCATCTCGCGCAGTTCTACCAGCTCTGACCGGATCGCCCATCAGAACAAGTCGGTGACGATGGCGTCCAGGTGCAGCCAGCGATCGCCGGGAACCCGCCAGTGCGACCCCTCGATCACCAGATCGCCCGTCTGAGTGCGCCGCTCGATCGCCGCCTCTCGGCCTTCGGCCACGGCGAGGCCGGTGCGCGCCTCGACCGCCTCGACGTCGACGCCCTCGGCGGTCCGGAGGCCGAGCATGAGCGCCTCGCGCACTTGGTCGTCGGGCCCGAGCGTCTCCTCGAAGACCTCAGAGGCGCCGGGCCGCTCGAGGTACCGGCTGGGCCGGGGGTCGTTTCGATAGCGCCGTCCGCCCATCGCGCCGACCGCGCCGGCGCCGAGCCCCAGGTAGTCTTCGCCCCGCCAGTAGTGCTGGTTGTGCTGCGACGTGCGACCGGCCCTGGCGTAGTTGCTCACCTCGTAGTGCTCGAAACCAGCGTCGCCGAAGACCGCTCTGGCCCGGTTGAAGGTGTCGGCGAAGTCCTCCTCGGGCGCGAGCTGGAGGCGCCCCGTCCGGTGCAGTGCGCCGAAACGGGTGTCTGGCTCGATGGTGAGCGCGTAGGCGCTGACGTGCTCCACCCCGGTCTCGAGGATTTGGTCGATCTCGCCGGCGAAGGCGTCCGGGCCCTGGCCGGGCATGCCAAACATCAGGTCCGAGCTGACCCGCTCCATCTCCGTGCGCGCGCCGCGGAGGGCGGTCAGCGCGCCCGCCGCGTCGTGCAGGCGTCCGAGGAAGCGCAGGTTCTCGTTGTCGAGCGACTGCACTCCGATCGAGAGGCGGTTGACGCCGACCTCGCGCAGCGCGCGGGCCTGCTCTGCGTCGATCGAGGTGGGGTTGCACTCCACCGTGACCTCGAGCTCACCGCTCGAGTCAAACGCCTCACGAATCGCGTGGAGCGTCCTTCCGAGCGCAGACGCGGCCCAGAGCGATGGGGTGCCCCCGCCAAAGAAGACGCTCCCCAGGCGGCGTCCGCCGACGTCCCTCGAAGCGAGCTCGGCGATGAGCGCGTCGGCGTACTCCTGGTCCCGGACTTCGGCCCGTTCCACGGCGGCTGAAGCGAAGTCGCAATAGGGGCACTTCTTCAAACACCAGGGGAAGTGCACGTATGCGCTCGTCAGAAGTCCTTGACCCATCATTGCGGCGACCTATCTTGCGCGAATCGTTCCGTCCAGATGAGAGCTGACCATGTCCAAGCGCGATTACTACGAAGTCCTGGGTGTCGAGCGAAGCGTCGGCGAGTCCGAGCTCAAGAAGTCCTACCGCAAGCTCGCGATGCAGCACCATCCTGACCGAAACCCGGACGACCCGGGAGCCGAGGCCAGGTTCAAAGAGGTCGCCGAGGCCTACGCCGTGCTCAGCGACGGCGAGAAGCGGGACGTCTACGACCGCTACGGGCACGCGGGCCTCAAGAACAGTGGCCAGCAGGGCTTCACGAACGTCGAGGACATCTTCAGCCACTTCGGCGATCTCTTCGGAGACCTCTTCGGCATGGGCGGCATGGGTGGACCGTTCGGCGGAGGCGGCGGCCGCCGTCGCGCCAACATGCCGACCCGGGGTGCCGACCTGCGGGTGGGCCTCGCGCTCACCCTCGAGGAGGCGGCGTTTGGCGTCCAGCGCGAGATCGAGGTCAGCTACCCCGCGCCGTGCACGAGCTGTGAGGGCACCGGCGCGGAGGGCGGAGAGCTCTCGACCTGCGCGAGCTGTCAGGGCCAAGGGCAGGTCGCGTACAACCGCGGCGCCTTCATGCTCTCCTCGACGTGCCCGACCTGTCGGGGCCGAGGCCGCATCCCCAAGGCGAGCTGCAAGGCCTGTGACGGCGCCGGCGAGGAGCCGGTCGATCGCCGCGTGAAGGTCACCATCCCCGCCGGGATCGACGAGGGCCAGAGCCTCCGACTCTCCGGCCAGGGGCAGCCCGGCACGCGCGGCGGCCCCGCCGGTCACCTCTTCGTCGTCGTCGAGCTCGAGCCTCACGAGCACTTCCGCCGTGAGGGAGCGCACTTGATCTACGACCTCAAGCTCTCGTTCCCGCAGGCGACGCTCGGCGGTGAGCGGCCAGTGCCGACCCTCGGCGAGGACGCGGAGGACGCCAAAGTGAAGGTGCCGGCTGGCATTCAGCCCGGCGAGCACCTGCTGGTGAAGGGGGAGGGCATCCCCCGCCTCGACGGTCGCGGTCGCGGCGACTTGGTGGCGTTGATCTCGGTCGACGTGCCCACGACGCTCTCCAACAAGGCCAAGGAGCTGCTCGCGCAGCTCCAAGAGACCTTCGACGCGGACGCCTGAGGAGCCCAAGACTTCGACGCGAGGGCCCTCGACGTGAGGCCCTCGACGTGCGGTACATGAGGCTCAGACGCGAATCTCGGCGCCCCGAATCGGCTGCGAGAGCGCCTGCTTCGAGCGGGCGCGTGCGACCTCGAGCGCGCGACGGCCGGCCTTCAGTCGAAAGGGCCCCGAGCGTGGCAGGTCCTCGACGACGAGCGTGATGAGCCCCTCGCGCCGGGGGATGCGCAGGGCCTCCGAGTCCACGCGCCGCCACGGCGAGCGTGACGCGAGGTGGTGAAAGAGCACGCGCGGTGCGTCGCGCAGGCCGGTGAGCCCGGGCCGATCTTTGACGCCGCCGTCGATCAGCAATCCACCAGCGTGGCGGACCGGGTGAAACATGAACGGCACCGCGCACGAGGCGTGCACGGCCGGCGCGATCGGGCCTCGGTCGAGCACACGGATGCGGCGTTGGAAGAGGTCGTAGACGCTCACCGCCGCCGGCACGCGGCATTGGTCGAGGTCCCTGACGGGCAGCATCGCCTCGAGCCGGTCCCGAAAGAGCCGCCCCCGCAGGACCCCCAGGCCGGGCTTCGGGTCCCAGAAGTCGGCGCGCTCGAGCCCGAGCAGCTCGTCACCCAAGTCATGCGCCGATACGCCCGCCGCCCATGAGCCCGTGACCAGCGCGCCGGCGCTCGAGCCGGCGACCCGAGCGGGGGTGAGCCCCTCGTCTTCGAGGGTCTGCAGCACGCCGCAGTGCGCGAAGAAGCCGAAGAAGCCGCTCGACATGCCGAGCGCAAAGGGCCCCTGCGCCAGCCAGTCTCTGAGGGTTTGCGTCACGTGGGTGGAGCGAGCTTCACACAGATGGCTAGCGTTGCGGGAGCTGCGCGGCGAGCTCCGGCAGCTCGCCTCGGTCGAGCCAGGTGTAGATGCCCCATGTCTGGAGCACGCGCCGCGTGTAACGGCGGGTCTCGTCGTACGGGATGTCCTCGATCCACTCGTCCAGGTGCTGGTCGGGGCGCTCACGCAGCCAGCGGTCGGTGGCTCCCTGCCCAGCGTTGTAGGCGGACGGCAGGACGACCGGGTTGCCCTCGTAGCGGTTCCAGAGCCAGCCCATGTACGCGGCGCCGATGCGCACGTTCACGACCGGGTCTTGCAGCGTGGCGGCGCTCGCGCGCAGGTCCAAGCGCCGGCCGAAGCGCGTAGCCGTCGGCACGAGCAGCTGGGTGAGACCGTAGGCGTGCGCGACGGAGACGGCGTCGGGGCGGAACGAGCTCTCTTCCCGCGCGATGGCAAAGACGAGCTCTGGCGGCACGGGCTGCTCGGCGGCGGCTGATTCGATCGCGCCGGCGAAGGCGCGCGGGTAGGCGATGCGCCAGCGCGCGTAGTGCATGCCCGTCGGCGGCTGCGCCATGAACGAGCGCAGGCGGCGGCGGGTCAGGAAGACCGCCCGCGCGTGTGCACCGGCGCGGTCGAGCAGCGCCGCGTGAATCCAGCGCAGCTCGTCGTCCGAGGCGTCCGAGTGCTCTTCGATCCACGTGAGCTCCGTCTCGGCCTTGCTGATCTCTCCGACCCGCAGGAGCTCCAGCGCCCGAGCGAAGGCGTCCGAGTCGAGCTCCGAGCGCCAAGGAAAGCGCATCGCTCCGTCGGTCCGCTCGCCGAGGAGCGCCCGCGCGGTCGTCGCGCTCGCCTCCTGAGATTCCTGCAGCCGAGTCAGCGCCTGCTGGGCGTAGTAGGTCAGGGGTGCGTCCCGGACGACCGCGGTCCAGGCCTCACGCGCCTCCTCGTCACGGTCAGCGCTGGCGAGCACCCGCCCGCGCCAATACTCGGCTCGACCGGCGAGGTCCTCGCGGTCCTCGCCGATGCCGTCCCGCACGAGCGCCGCGAGGTGGCCCAACGCGGTGTCCGTGTCGCCGGCGCGGCGCGCTCTCCAAGCGAGCATGAAGCGAGCTCGGCCCCGCATGTCGCCCTCGGGGTAGTCATTGGGCAGCGCCTCGAGCTGCGCGACCATCTCTTCTTCGTTGCCGCGGTCGCCCTCGATCCGGGCCGACCGGTAGCGCGCGTCGTCGGCGAGGCTGTGCTCTGGCGTCTGCTCCTCGATGCGCGCGTACTGCGCCATCGCGAGCTCGTCTTCCCCCGCCGAGCGGAAACCGCGCCCCGCCAGGAAGTAAGCCCACGCTCGCACTTCGGTCGCCTCACAGTCGCGGGCCACGGCGACCAGGTGTTCGGCGGCTCGTCGGCGCTGTCGGCGGTAGTAGATCGCGCGCCCTTGCCCGAGCCGAGCCCGGCACTCGAGCTCCTCGTCCTCGGCTCGTTCGGCGACCTCCCCAAAAGCGGCCTCGGCTTCGGCGAAGCGCACCGCCGCGGCCAGCGCGGTCGCCCGTGCGAAGGCCTGCTCCGCCGTGGGCTCGGCCAGCTCCCGCTGCCGGCGCCGGGGGAGCGTGCGGAGGATTTCGCCGACCCTCGTCTCCGCGTTGCGCCCAGCGCTGCTGAGCGGCGCGCGCGTGGCGACCCGGCGGAAGAGCGAGATGGCCTCGAGCTTGGCGGCCTCGTCGTCGCGCTCCGCCAGGAGCTCCGCCAAGGGAAGCGCGACCGACGCGCTCGCGCTCTCCTCGCCCGCCTCTGCGAGCAGCGCCCGCAGCAGCGGCTCGGCGACGTCTGCATGCCCTGCCTCGACCAGCGCCGCGGCCCGGATCTCACGGGCGCGGTGCTGTCCTGCCCACTCGAGCTCCGTCAGCGACTCGGCCTCGGCGGCGGCCAGCTCGGCGTCGCCCTCCATCAGGATCCGCGCGCGCTCGAGTCGCGCCCAGGGCGCCAGCGGGTGGTCTGAGTCGGCCACGCTCGCCAGCGTCGCAAAAGCCTCCACCGGGGTGCCCGCCTCACGGCTCGCCCGCGCGCTCAGCCACCACAGGCGGTGCAGCTCCTCGTCGCTCGCGTGGGCGAGCGCGGTCGCCGCGAGGTCTCGTGCGAGCTCGGCCGTGCCGACGTCGAGCGCGTTCCGGACGCGAGCGATCGCGGAGTCCGGCTCCAAGTGGACCACGTCCGGGTCGAAGGTCGGCGCTTCCTCGACGGGGGCCTCGGCCACCTCGTCCGGGGGAGATTCGGGCGCTGGCGTCGTGTTGCCCTGCTGAGGCGTTGAACACGTGGCCATGGTTGTCGCCAACAAACAGAGGACCGCTCTCACTACACCGGATGTCAGCATCTTGCCCGAGCCTACGGAGCCGCCTGATCGTCGCCAAAGAAAGTGCGTGTTCACGGGCCCTGCCTCTGAACCAGCGTAGCGGGGAAGGATGTTCCGGGCCGCGTCATTGCGCCTTTCGAAAGACCGAGCGGCCCTCGGGTGGGGGACCCGAGGACCGCGTGGAGGAGAGAGGCTGGAGGCTTCAGCGCCCGGGGGGGCCGCCTCGGCCTCGTCCCTGGCCGGGTCCCTGGTGTGCACGCCGGCCGCGCCGGTGCTGCTGCCGCATCTGACGCATCTCGCCCATCTGCTCCTCCGAGAGGATCGAGGCGAGCTGAGCGCGGGTCTGCTGGCGAAGGGCCTGCATGGCCTCACGCGGCGGGGTCTGGTCGAGGCGGGCCTGTTCGCGAATCGCCTGCCGCTGCGTCCTCGCGTGGTTGAGCACGCCGCGGACCTGCTGCGCCTGCGTGGCGTTCAGGGAGAGACGCTCGGTCAGGTGCGTCATGCGCCGCTCCGCCCGGTTGCGCTGATGCTCGGCGCGGAGCTCCTGACCCCGAGCGCGCTGCGCGTCCGTGAGCACGGCCCGCATGCGCTCTCTCATCGCGCGTCGGTGCGCTCGCAACGCCCCGCGGTCACCGCTCTGTCGCAGCTCTCTCGCGCGCGTCATGCCCTCCTGTCGCAGGGTTCGCATTCGTTCGCGCTGCGCCTCCGTCAGGTTCAGCTGAGCCGCCATCTGTCGCATGTGACCGCGTCGGTGGTGTCGTCCGCGGCGCGCGTGCGGGCCTCGCTGCCCCGCTCGGGCCTGGCCCGCGTTCGGCTGCGCTGCGCCCGGCTGGGCGAAGGCGCTGGACACCGCCGGGCCGGCGAGCACGAGGGTCGCGCCGAGGGTGAGCGCAGAGAGGAGGTTCGGAAGCTTCTTCATCGGGTGGTCCTTTTCGGAGGCGGCGCGAGGGGAAGGGCGGTGCGTCGCTCTCAACCCACTAAAGTCAGCGTTTCTGAAGGGACCCTTAAGCCCTCGAATTTTCTTCGCGCTCCCGTTCTTCGGCTCGCTCGGCGAGCTTCGCTTCGCCCCGCGCCCAGCGCTCGTGGTGTCGCTCGACCACCTTCTCGTCCACGCTGGCCTCGACCAGCGCTCGCTTCGCCTCTCGCGCTCGCTCAGAGCATCGGCGTTCCTCTCGGACGGCCCCTCGAAGCGCCCGCACGAGCGCGTCCTCCTCAGCCTGCTTCCTCTCTTGGAAGGCCCGCTGCCGCCGCAGCGCCGCCCCGCTCGCCGGGCTCTGGGCCTGGGCGGCGCGTTTGCGCTCGTCGGTTCGAAAGGCCTCGAGGCTCGCGGCCGCGGCCTTCGTCGCCGCGGCGGCTTGGTCGCCCGCTCGCACGGCCTCCGCCAACGTTCGTTCTGCTCGCTCTCGCTGACTCGCCTTGATGGTTCGGGCTGCCTCGAGCGGATAGCGAGCCATCAGTCGGCCGCCCGCACCCGCGTCCCAGCGATCTCGCCGATCGTCTCCACGGTGGTCGTCGTGCCGGTGCCGGCCCACGTCCCGGAGAGCGTTCCACCGAGACGATCCGCGACCAGATCCCCGTCGTCGTCGAACATCACCAGCCACCCTCGCAGCGTGATCGCGTCCAGCCCAGGCTCGGACATGATCGCTGTCTGGGCCGCGTCGAGGGCCCCGTTGAGCGCGCCGAGGCAGGCCTGATCCGCGCAAGTGGAGTCGCACACGGAGCTGAGCGCCGGCCGCGAGGCGACCCAGGCGGTGAGCGCGCTGCAGCCCGACGCCTCACGCAGCGCCGCGCCAGGCGACGAGGCCACGTCGTTCGCGGCGACTTCCATGGCAGCGCTCAGCAAGGCGCCGAGGGGGACCGCCAGGGAGAGCGAGCCGACCTCCATCTCGTCCGAGTCGGCCCGCCATGCGAGGCCGAGCACCGGCGCGAAGTCGAGGCCGGTCATGCTGGGATCGAGCGTCAGGGGCGGCGGCCCGTCGGGGGCCAGCGGCGCGCCGACCTCGAGGGAGAGCGCGTCCCAGCTGCCGTTCACGTCCGTGCCGTCGAAGGCAAATTCCAGCGGCCCGCCGATGCGCACGGACGCAAAGAGCTCCAGCAACCGAGCGAAGAACTGCCGAAGACCTTCCTCCGAATCCGCGCTCGCCGAGGCGAGCAAGACGGCCAGGCTCGTCGCCGGCTCACCGCTCGAACGCTCGGCCGCCAGCGAGTCGGCGTTCGCCTCCAGCCCGCGGTCCCGCAGGGACTGATCGAGCGCGTCGAGGAAGCTGTCCGCGTCCTGCGTGGCGGTCGTCAGCCCCGCGTCGACACCACGGGTCGCGATGTCGCCGAACGCGTCCGCGTCGAGACCGAGCTCGATCTCGTAGGTGCCGGCTGGGCTCAGCGCGGCGTCGTTGAACGAGAGCCGCGCCGGCGTCAGCTCGTCCGCCACGACCTCTACGCCGTCCGTGCACGCGGTGGCGAGCGGGGTGCCGGTGGAGCCTTCCACCACCCCGACCACCGTGTACTGGAGCCCCGACGGCAGGGTGTTGAAGACCACCTCCGTCTCGGCGTCATCCTCGAGCGTCACCTGGCGCGCGACCGCACTGGGCGGATAGCCGTCAGCGGGCGCGCACTCGACACCCGAGTACACCGTGACCACGCGCCGCGTGCTCTCGGCCCGGGCGCCCATGTAGTCGGCCCTGACCGTAATGCCGCCGAAGCCCGAGTCGCTCACCGACACGTTCACGAACGCCGGCGAGGCTCGCTCGGCCGAGATGCGCAGCCGAAACGCAGAGCCGACCGTACCGGCCACCAGCGTGGTCTGGGCTCGCCCGGCCGCGTCGGTGACGCGGTTCAAGTCCATCAGGTCCGCGTCGCTCGCGTTGCCGGCGAGCGCGAAGCTCAGCTCCACGCCCACCCCGGCCGCGCGCCCTTCGAAGTACTTCACGAGGATCTCGGAGGACTCCCCGTACATCAGGGTCAGCGCCGTCTCCGACTCGACCTCGATCCGACCGGCCGGGCCGCTGCTCGCATCCGAGATCGGACCGCCGTCCACCGTGACTTCAGTGGGACCACAAGCGGCGAGCAGCGTCGCCGAGAGCAAGTAGGTAAGAAAGGGGCGACCCATTCAGCCCCAATTGTACAGATCCAGCAGCCGCCGACCAGTCTTTGGCCCACATCTCTGAAATCAGAGGGCCTGCCTGGGCGTCCAAGGCCCCAGCGTGATACTTGGTCACGCCACTCCGACCATGCTCGCCGCCCTCCTCCTTTCGGCTCCCGCGCTGACTCTCTTGCTGACGCTCTTCATCGCGTTGGCAGTGCATCCGTACGCGGCCCGGATCGGCTGGCGGTACCTCCGCAGCAAGAAGCGGCGCACGGTCAGCGTGATCACCGCCGTCGCGGTCGGAGGCGTCGCGCTCGGCGTCGCCGCCTTGCTCGCGGTGCTCTCGATCACGAGCGGGTTTCAGGACGAGTTCCGCAACAAGGTGCTCGGGGTGAACGCCCACGTGCTCGTGCTCAAGTACGGCCTCGACTTCGAGGAGTACAGGGACGTCGTGGAGCGGGCGCGAGAGATGCCCGAGGTCTCGGGCGCCGCTCCGTTCCTGATCAACGAGATGATGCTCGCCAAGGGCGACCGCATCGCCGGCGTGCTCGTCAAAGGCATCGACCCCGAGCTGATGCCGACCGTCCTGGACCTGCCGAGCCAGATCACGACCGGCAGCCTCGTCGGGCTTCGCGGCGAAAACGCGGCGCCTCCCACCACGGCGGGCGAGCGCATGGACATGGTCGACGACGACTGGGACTGGCTGGAGGACATGGCCGGCGCAGAGAACGTCGAGGGCGAAGAGTCGCCCGAGCCGACTGAAGCTCCGCCCCCCGCGAACGTCCCGGACCCCGAGTTCATCTCCCCCGACGCGCTGCCCGAGGTTCACGTGCCCACGCCGGAAGAGGCGGAGGCCGCGCTGGCCGAGGGCGACGGGCCGGGCCTCCCGTCCGACGAAGAAATGGACGCCTTCCTCGACGACCTGCTCGTCGACGAGGTCCCCGGCGGTGAGGGGGTCGTCGCGACCGAGGATCTGCCCGGCATCGTCGTCGGCGTCACCTTGGCCGAGAACCTGGGGCTCGAGATCGACGACCGGGTCAGCGTCATCAGCCCCCTCGCTGGCCTCGACACGAGCATGTTCGGTCAGGACAACGCTCCGCGCAGCCGCGAGTTTCGGGTCATCGGCATCTTCGAGGCCGGCTTCCAGGAGTACGACACCCGCCTCGTCTACGTGGACCTCTTCGAGGCGCAGCACTTCTTCCAGCACGGCGACAGCGTCACCGGCGTCGAGATCGCCCTGCACGACCTCGACGAAGCCCCGACCGTCTCGCGGCGTCTCGAGCGAGTGCTCGGCGGCGGCCCGTACCACACGATGGATTGGCAGGAGCTGAACCACAATCTCTTCACCGCGCTCGAGATTCAGAAGGTCATGCTCAGCCTCGTCATCGCGACGATCATCTTCGTGGCCGCGTTCAACGTCGTCGCCACGCTGATCATGATCGTGCTCGAGAAGAAGCGTGAGATCGCCATTCTCAAAGCGATGGGCGCCAAGAGCTTCGGCGTGCTCTTGATCTTCATCGTGCAGGGCCTCTTGATCGGCCTCGTCGGGACCGCGATCGGGCTGCTCCTAGGGGGTGGTGTGTGTTGGTATCTAGAGGTCTATCAATTCCCTCTCGATCCACACGTGTATCTGATCGACCACCTCCCCGTGCGCACGAGCGCCGCGGAGTTCATCGTCACCGTCTCCACGGCCATCGTCATCTGCATCATCGCCACGATCATCCCGAGTTACTGGGCTGCGCGGCTTCGGCCGGCGGACGGCGTCCGGCACGAGTAGCGGGCGTCAGCGGAACCCGAGGGCCAGCTCCACCAGCCGCAGCCGAATCCGCATCGCCTCCTCCCGTCGCAGGACCCCGCGGTCGGCCAGGAAGCCATAGAACGCCGCAGAGAGATCGAGCAGCGCCCCCAAGAAGCGGAGATCCGGCGCGTCCTCCCCGGCCACCTGCTCCAGCGAAGCGCTCGCCAGCGCGTCCGGATCGAGCCGATGCCAGGGCAGCCCCCGTGAATCGTTCTCCTCGAGCGTGCAGACGTAGAGCGCCACCAGAGCCAGCGAAGTCCTCGCGTGGCCCCGATGCGCCTCCGGGCAGCGGGGTGACCGCACAAACGCATCGATCATCGGTCGCGCCGCCGCCACCGGACGCCACATCAATCGGGGATCACTGCTCGTTCGACCCATCTCTTACCTCCGAGACGGTCATCGGCGCAGCGCCCCCAGAGTTGCCTACCGTCGCGAGGATCGACTTCTTGGCCCTCTCGTCTTGACAGCCTCCCAAACGCGGGGTAGGTACGCCGACCTCTGCGGGAGTAACTCAGTGGTAGAGTGCGACCTTGCCAAGGTCGAAGTCGAGAGTTCGAATCTCTTTTCCCGCTCTTCTTTTTCTTAGTGATTTCGGCCGGTTCGCCTCAGGGCAGCCGGCCGTTGTCGTTCCGTCGGGGGTGTCCTTCCGTCGGGGGAGATGTCGCAGGCGCCGGCTCGCGTGCCGCGCCTCAGGCAGGCTCCTTGGCCCAGACGACCTGCCGCTCCGGCCACCGAAACGCGCCCACACAGGCCCCAGCCCGAGCCTTGGTTACGCCATTGAAGTCGACACAGACGGCGCGCACGTCATCGGGTACGTGCACCGCACCGCGGTCGGGGACGCTTGGGGCCAGGCGCTCGGCCCATTCTCGAAGCAGCCCATGGCCGCTCGGGTGAGGCGGCGCAAAGCCGCCGTGCGCGTCGACCGGCGGGATGTTCATTTGCTCACCCGGCGCGCTCGGCGCTACTCACACGCCTCGCAGTGGAGCCCGCGCCTCGTCGCATGAGTCACGGAAGTTTGCGTTCGACCCCGTCCCCAAGTGTTCGAACGTCCGCAGGGTATCCAAGTAAATTATCGTTGTCGTCTCGTGGGCGCAGGTTAACATGCGACGCATGAAGGTGTCGCGGGAGTCGTGGCTATGGGTGGCGGCGATCGCGGGCGTGACCTTCACCGGGCTGGGTCTGTTCCTCGGGTATCTCGAGTGGCGGCGACATGTGCGGCAGGCCCGGCACACCGAACTCCAAGCCTCCCTCCGTGTCCCCGATCAGGAGGCGTGGTTGGATATCGAGCGCGAGCAGGGGTTCTCCCGAAGCACGACGCTCGAATACCCACAGGTGGGGGTGCCCGCTGACGCCGAATACCCCGGTGTGGAATCATGGGTGGTCACCGCCGTGCGTCCTACGCGTCCGGAGAGCTTCGACGGGACAGGAAAGGGCGTCGTGCTGAGGTGGAGCGAGGAGACCGGCCTCGCCCTATCTCCCGCTCAGTTGGACCTCGCGCCGACGTACCGCGCAGAGCGACCCGAGGACGTCGAGTGGTTGCTATTCACTCATCTCCGGCAGATCGAGGACGCTTACACCTTCGCCGGTCGCTCCGTCTACATCGAGCGACTCGACGCGCGGCTCGTTACGCTCGACGGGCGCTTGCTGGCTCGCGCTACGGCTGAGTCGTCCCCACCCTTCAGTCGGGATCGCTCGTCCCACCGACGGGGCTACCGCATCCCGGTGGAGTTCGTCGCCGAGATTGTCGCTCGCCTCTCAGCAGAGGTCTCATTGGTGCCTGCGGGGGAAGACGTGGTGTCGGCGCCGCCCACCTGCATCCGCGACCAGATCCCGACGAACTTCCCGGTCCATTTCGTGGTCAGCGAAGGATGTGAACGACAGGTGGCGGAGCTCTGCCGCGCCGAGTGCAACCTGGGCAATGGGCGGGCATGCGCGCAGGCGGGGTACGTCGTCGAGAATGGCGATGACGGTAGGGCGAGGGACCTCTACCGCCGCGGCTGCCTGGCGGGAGATGTCAACGCGTGCACGAACTGGGGGGCATCGGTGGTGCGCCACTATCGTGAGGACGCCGAGTTGCTCGCGTGTTCTCAGCAGGTTTTTCAGCTGACGTGCGAACATGGGGAGCACTTCGGTTGCGGGATGTACGGTTCTGGTCTTCTCGACGTTTCCGGCGAAGAGCAGGCAGACAACCCTGAGGCCCGCGACTTCCTGGAACGAACGTGTGAGGAGCACGGCATGTTTCCATGCGATGTGCTCGGCGTCGCGAGGAGGCGCGGGCAACTCGGTGAAGACCAGACCCATCGCGCACAAGAAGCGTTTCGGCGCAGCTGCGAGACGGGCTATCAGCCGGCGTGCGAGGAAGTCGATGAAGCCGTCGCAGAATCCCCCGACGGGCGCGGCCAGGAGTCTGAGGTCGCCGTGACCGTTGGCGGTCTTGCAGGCCCGTGACCGACCCTCATCGGATCGAACGGGGATGATCTTCGAAGCAGGTCGGCGAGAACTTGGGGACGGGGTCGTGGCGCAAACTTCCGTCTGCTCTGCCCCAACGGAGCCCGTGTCAGGGCTGGGAACCGGCTCGGAGCCCGGACCCGTCGTCGGACCCGTTGCTCGTTCGCTCGCCCGGCGCGCTCGGCGCCGCTCACTCGCCTCGCAGTGGAGCCCGCGCCTCGTCGCATGGGTTACGGAAGTTTGCGTTTGGACCCCGTCCCCAAGTGTTCGACGCGCACTACGGCGCGGCGCTCGCCTACAGAGCGCTCGGAGATGAGAGCCTCATGCGGGCCCACGCCGCCCGCGTCCTGGAGCTGGACCCTGACTCACCCAAGCTCGCTGCGGCCGCTCGGAAGATGATCGGGAGCGGCCGAGCGGGGGGACCCGCGAACCTCATTGGCGGCCTTCGATTAGCCGAGCCATCCGCGGCTTCCTGACGTCTCCCGGCGACGACTAGCGAGAACTTGGGGACGGGTCGTCGAGGACGATGTAGGAGTCCAAACCAGTCGGGCCCGGGCCAGGCGTGCATGGGCGGATCCTCTTTGGCGGCGTAGGAGAGGCCTTCAGCGTTTGGCTCCTCGATCCCGCCGCTCAGAGCTCGCTCCGGCTGGGCCCCAACCCGAAGCGAGGTGACTGGGCCAACGAAGACTTCGGCCTCAGCCAAGAGGGCGATCGGCTCTGAATCGTTCCGGCCGAGGCAAACGGCTCCTGCTCCCTCGGGCTGCTTTCTGAGCCGCAGGATCGACCTCTGGGGTCCACCGCTCCGAGCCCCAGCCGGCTCACGGCCAGGGCCCTCGCCGAAGGTGCGTCGAGGAGTGCACTGCGCCTCGACCCCTTGCTGCGGTTCAGCGAGTCGCTATGATTGGGTATCGGTCTATCCGATACTTCGGAGCATCGTCATGTTTCCCCGGCCCACGATCGAAGCGTTCGATGCCTACCTCGCGGAGCGCGGACTACGCTTCGAGGCCATCGTCGTGGGCGGCTCCGCGCTCGCCCTGCTCGGCGTCACCGACCGACAGACGCGCGACTTCGACATCCTCCACCCCGAGCTCCCCGAGGCCATCGCCGCGGCGGCTCGTGGCTTTGCGAAGGAGATCCGCGCTGACGGTGTGGAGCTGGCCGACGACTGGCTCAACAATGGCCCGATGCAGCTCGGCGACGTGCTGCCCGAAGGGTGGCGGGTTCGCGTACATCCGGTCTTCTCCGGAGCAGCGCTGAAACTGACCACGCTCGGCCGCGGCGACCTGCTCAAGAGCAAGCTCTTCGCCCTCTGCGACCGGGGCACGGATATGCTCGACTGCATCGCCCTCGCGCCGAGCCTCGACGAGCTCGACAAAGCCGAGCGCTGGGTAGCCGAGCAGGACGCCAACCCCCTCTGGCCGGAACACGTGCGCGCCAACTTCGAGGAGCTGCTCCGGAGGCTCGGCCGTGGCCTTTAGCCGAACCCTCCTGCCTGGCCCGCGGCCAGATGCCGATCAGCTCACCGCCGATATGGTCGGCATCGGCATGCGCTTCGCAGCGGCGCCGAACCGACATGCGAACATCGAGGACACATTGATCCACGCCTCGGAGGTAGGGATGGGCGAAGATGACCTCCGCGTCCTCTCGGTGCTCACGACCTGGTTCGGCGTCCATCATGCGCGCGTCAACGCAGATCGACTCGTGCGCGTTCTCGAGCAGCACCCTTCGAGGCGAGTCCGAGCTTACTGGGCGTCGATCGCGGCCTGGCAAGAGAAGGACCGGCGCCTCAAGCGCCTCGTGGTGGGCCACGAAGGCGAGCCCGTAGATCTGCTATCGGTCGGCACCGATTTTCAGATCCTTCGCCGGGGAGAGGACGAGCGCTTCGCAGGCACCGCCGTCCGAGTTCCAGCGGGCACCCTACGAGATCGCGCTGCCGACGTGCTCTCTGCCGAGCTGCTCATCCGACAGCACGCCGGCTATCGCAACCGCGTGCACATGGGCCCCTCGTGGCGCTCAGACCTATGGACCCTCTTGGAGCGCGACCCGGACCTCCGCGTCGCCGAGCTCGCGCGCCGCGCCTACTGCTCCTTTGCGACGGCCTGGCAGGTCGCTCAGGACTTCGGCCTCATCCGGCGGGCCCAAGAGGAGACGCGGGTCGCCTGACCAATCGCCGCGAGTTTCCCGTCCAAGCGCGCGGGGCGAAGATGCGCCTGTGGAGAACGACCTCGACCTTGTCTCTCTGACTCCACATCGCGGTCGAGAACCTCAACTTCAGAGGCCAAAGTCGCTCGTGGGCGTTGGGAGCTGCGGATGCGGCAAGCGGCTGCTTCCTCGCCTCCACGGGCATCATCCGACTACGCGGACTGCGTCCGCTTCGCTTCGGGAGCCGGATGATCGTGGCGTCGACGTGCCACCACTCGTCAGGTGCGCTCGCCCTCAGTCCGAGGTTCGGCCGTGGCGGGTACGGGCGTCGGCGAGGTCAACGCCGGCACCAGGTGCTGTAGGTGTGAGGGACCGGGGTATCTGATCGGGGCCGGGGTCACCCAATGTGATCGGCCCCGGGTCACCCAAAGTGACCGCGCTCGGGTCGGGTAATGTGATCGCGCTCGAGCCCTCGTCGGCGACGCT
>Ga0114933_10000798_pt1 | contig 37088 bp, 38 predicted proteins | sample 4SBtaG_FD_89691 | JGI IMG/M metagenome (GOLD analysis project Ga0114933, IMG submission 89691) | Deep subsurface microbial communities from Kolumbo volcano to uncover new lineages of life (NeLLi) - 4SBTROV12_W25 metaG | ecosystem: Environmental > Aquatic > Marine > Volcanic | place: Kolumbo... | reverse complement strand
TCAATAATGGCGATATGTATATTGAAAAATTTGTCGAAAATCCACGCCATATTGAAATTCAGATTTTAGCCGATGACTACGGGAATACAGTTAGTTTGGGTGAACGTGAATGCTCCATCCAGAGACGACACCAAAAATTAATAGAGGAATCACCCTCGGCTGCTGTGGACGAGGAATTGCGTAAACGCTTAGGCGATGCAGCTGTCGCTGGTGCTAAAGCAGTGAATTACGTAGGCGTAGGAACAGTCGAATTCCTGTTAGATAAAAATAAAGATTTTTATTTCATGGAAATGAATACTCGGATCCAGGTGGAACATCCAATTACTGAGATGGTCACAGGGGCCGATTTAATCAAGTGGCAGATTCGCACACACGCGGGAGATAAATTCCCCGATTATTTTTATAATATGAAATTGCGCGGTCATTCCATCGAATGTAGGATCAATGCAGAGAATCCCGATAAGAATTTTGCCCCGTCGCCCATGCTCATTACAAGTTTTCATATGCCGGGAGGGAAGGGCGTTCGGGTAGATTCTCACGCCTATACCGGTTATGAAATTCCGGCCCATTACGATTCGTTGATTGGCAAATTGATTGTTCATTCTCCGAACAGAGAAGCGGCAATTAACCGCATGGAGCGGGCCTTGGAGGAAACGATTATTGAGGGACCTAAAACAACGATCCCATTCCACCAAGCCATTATGAAAGATGAAACATTTCGCTCTGGAGAATTTGATACGAGTTTTCTGGAATCATTTGAATACAAAAAAGAGGAAAATGAAGGATGAGCCTTCCACAAGATTTAAAATACACCAAAGAGCATGAATGGGTTAAGATAGATGGAAATTCAGTTACAATAGGAATTACCAATCACGCCCAGGGTGAATTGGGTGATATCATATTTATTGAATTTCCCGATTTGGATCAAGCCATCGAAAAGGATGATCCATTCGGTACGATTGAGGCTGTCAAAACGGTGGCAGACCTCTTTGCACCCGTTAGCGGAATAATTACAGAAATTAATGACACCTTAGAAGACAGCCCCGAGACGATTAATAAAGACGCCTTTGGCGACGGGTGGATTGTAAAAATAGCCATTTCTGACGCGAGCGAATTAGATGATTTACTGTCCGCCGAACAATACGCTGAATTGATAGGCTAAAGATGCTGGATGTTCACGCAATAATTCAGGCCAGTGCTAAAGTAAAAACGGCCATGCTTAATGCTTGTGCCGAAAATATTCAAGCGGCTGCACAAATGATGATAGATGCATCCAAGGCAGGGAATAAAATTCTATGGTGTGGCAACGGTGGGTCCGCCGCTGATGCTCAGCACATGGCTGCTGAACTCATGGGCGGCTTGAGAGATCACGACCGACCTGCCATTGCTTCCATCGCCCTAACTACTGATTCTTCCTTTGTAACTGCTTGGGCCAATGACACTGATTATGAATCGATCTTTTCCCGCCAAATTGAAGGATTGGGTAATGCAGGAGACGTTTTGGTGGCGATTTCCACCAGTGGGAATTCAGCTAATGTAATTCGGGCCATTGACGAAGCCAAGGCTAAATCTATGAAAGTAATTGTTTTGACCGGAAAAACCGGCGGAAGGATGGCTGACTTGGGTGATGTGACCATCTGCATTCCCAGTGATGATACACAGCGCATTCAAGAAGGGCATCTCCTGGCCGAGCATATTTTATGTGAATCGGTTGAAGCAGCAATTTTGGCACAATAAATGAACCATTTTATCCGGGATTATATGACGATGCTTAAGGTCGAGCGAAACCTGGCCCAGAATTCTTTAGAGTCATACCAACGCGACCTTCAGCAATACCACCATTTTTTAGAATTCGATCTTAAACTAAAAACTATACAAAATGTAACGCTGGGGCATATCCGATCTTACATCCGCAGTTTAAATGATCGGGGATTGGCTGCCAGTTCTATAAAGCGGGCCGTCTCATCAATCCGCACTTACCATAATTATTTATCGGCCGAAGGACATATGCAGGAAAATCCCGCTCAACTTTTGGTTACTCCGAAAATTCCCCAGAAACTCCCAAATGTACTCACCATTCAGGAGATTGATCAAATTCTCAGTATTATTCCTGATAAAGCACCCATGGCCCATCGCGATTTAGCAATCTTTGAAATGATGTATTCCTGTGGGTTGCGCGTTACTGAACTTTGTGATTTTAAAACAACGGAAATCCTTTGGGATTCAGAAATGATTCGTGTCCGGGGGAAGGGCGATAAACAACGCTTTGTGCCTATGGGGCCCATTGCTCGGGATAATCTTAAAAATTATCTCAATCATGATCGTCCTGCTTTAGCCGACAAAAACCCCAATGTGGCCGAGGTATTCTTAAGCCGAAACGGTCAAAAATTGACGCGCATGATGATTTGGATATTGCTCAAAAAATGGACCGAAACAGCGGATATTGGGAAGGCAGTAAGTCCCCATACATTGCGCCACTCATTTGCCACACATTTGTTGGAAGGCGGGGCTGACCTGCGTTCGGTCCAGGAAATGCTGGGGCACACCGATATTGCCACCACACAAATATATACACATTTGGATAAAGAACATTTAAAAGAAGTGCACCGCACGTTTCACCCGAGGTTTGACTAATGCTATTTCGTTTACCACCAGAAGTTCTCATCATGTTGCTACCCGTGCTCTTATTTGCCCTGGTATTTCATGAATATTCCCATGCATGGGTTGCCAATAAGTTAGGTGATCCCACGGCGAAATACGCCGGACGGCTGACGCTCAATCCAATGGCGCATTTGGATTTATTTGGTACACTCATGATCCTTTTTGTAGGGTTCGGGTGGGCTAAACCGGTCCCGGTCGATTCTCGACACTTAGCGAATCCACGGACAGATATGATGAAAATTGCCTTCGCTGGCCCCGCCGCAAATTTATTGTTGGCATTTATCGCCGGTATGCTCATTCGTTTCACAGGATATATGGGTGCCATAACAACAGTGCTGGTTATGTTTATGCAGATAAATATCATGCTGGCGGTGTTCAATATGATTCCTATACCACCATTGGATGGATCTCAAATATTTTCTGGGTTGATGGTACGAAAAAATCCGGATCTGGTTTACAAACTCCAGATATACGGCCCCCGAATTTTAATGGGTTTAATCCTTTTTGGAATGTTCACAAGTATTTCACCGATTTGGTTGATCATCAGTCCATTTGTGAATTTCTTTATGTTCTTGTTCGCAGGGATGTAATGGATAACAAGGATAAGCGCTTTTTTAAGCGGTTAACACCGCCCCGGCGGAGTAAGCGTTCATTAGTTGGTACAATTGCCATGCTAATCGTAGTAATTCTCCTCATAAGCTATTTATTTAAAATTTCACAGGCAGGATAGATGAAACTGGTTGAATGCGTTCCCAATTTTAGCGAGGGCAAAGACTTAGCTAAAATCAAAGTTATCACCGATGCAATCGAGAGTGTGGATGGCATAACCATACTAGACGTTGACCCGGGAGCAGATACAAACCGGACTGTTGTCACATTTGTTGGGGAACCGGGCGAAGTTGCGGAAGCCGCTTTCCAGGGGATTAAAACGGCTGCTGAAGTCATTGATATGTCAAATCACAAAGGCGCTCATCCACGGATGGGTGCCACGGATGTATGCCCCTTTATTCCAATCGCCGGTGTGAGTGATGAAGAATGTATAGCCCTCTCAATAGAGGTTGGTAAGCGCGTGGGAGATGAACTGAAAATTCCCGTTTACCTTTATGAAAATTCAGCCCAATCGCCAGAGCGACAAAGCCTCCCACGTATTCGTCAAGGCGAGTACGAAGGCTTACCCGAAAAATTAAATGATGCCCGATGGAAACCTGATTTTGGTCCTGCTCAATTTAATGCCGGTGCGGGAGCTACTGTCATGGGGATGCGTGATTTCCTGATTGCCTATAATATTAATCTCAATACAAGGGATCATCGGTTGGCTACGGATATCGCTTTCGAACTACGGGAAAGTGGACGAACTAAACGCATTCCAAACCCGGATTCACCCAATCTATTGGACGGTGAGATCGTCAGAAATGAGGATGGGAGTCCAGTAAAAGTTCCGGGTATGTTTAAGGACGTAAAAGGTGTGGGCTGGTACATCGATACTTTCAAACGAGCCCAGATATCCATCAATTTTAATAATTATAAAGTATCCACCATTCATGATGTATATGATGCTGCCTGTAAACTGGCGGATGAACGTGGGATTCGTGTGACCGGCAGCGAACTTGTGGGTTTAATACCCATGGAAGCGATACTCATGGCGGGAAGGCATTATCTTAAAAAACAACGGCGCACAACGGGAGTGCCTGAAGTGGATTTGATTGAAGCAGCCGTCCAATCCTTAGGATTGAACGATGTAACCCCTTTTATCCCGGAAGAAAAAATTATTGAATATGCGGTGGGGAAAAAATCCGGTGAACTTATGTCCCTAACAGCCGATGGTTTTGTGGGTGAATTATCTACAAACAGTCCCGCACCGGGGGGTGGATCCGTAGCCGCATTGGCTGGTGCATTGGGTGCGTCCCTGTCATCTATGGTGGCGGCATTGACTCACGAGAAAAAAGGATTTGAAGCGACCAAAGGAGAGATGGAAACCATCGGCTCTGAAGCGCAGACTATTAAAGACCGTTTATCATTTTTAGTTGATGAAGATACCAATGCATTCAACAACGTGATGGCGGCAAATCGATTATCAGCCTCCAATGACGAGGAAAAATCCCAGAAAGCAAACGCTGTTTTGAATGCCAATAAATATGCGATAGTTATTCCATTTGAAGTGGCGACCCTGTGTCATAGGGTGATCGAATTAGCGCAGATGTTGGTGGACGAGGGCAATCCTAATTCTGTCAGTGATGCGGGTGTGGCCGCAGAAGTAGCCTTGGCAGGAGTCCGAGGTGCGGCGATGAATGTGCTCATCAATTTGCCCGGAGTGGATGATAATTCATATTGTGATGAAAAAAGGGAAGCAGTAAAAGCCTTAATCGGCACAGCCGAAGCAAAGCATAAAGCTGTTTTTATGAAAACAATGGATGTCATCAAAATTAATGATTAAACAATTATCAGAAGATTTAAGAAATAAAATTTCTGCCGGGGAGGTAGTTGAACGACCTGCCTCAGTGGTGAAAGAATTGGTAGAAAACAGTCTTGATTCAGGTGCCACCGAAATCACAATTGTTGTTGAAAAAGGGGGACAGCAACTCGTCCAGGTGACGGATAACGGCTCAGGAATTTCACCCAAAGAACTACCCGTCGCCTTTGAGCGATACAGTACGAGCAAGATCGGATCGGTGGATGATTTATTTACGATTGATACTTTAGGCTTTCGTGGAGAAGCATTGGCCAGTATTGCCTCAGTATCCGAAGTAAATGTGCTTTCTGCAACTGGCAGTGAGGAAGGGGCTGAGATGTCCATTTTAAATGGTGAATTGGGCGAAGTGCAGCCGGCACCAGCCGTAAAAGGAACCTCAATCACCATCCGGAATCTGTTTTACAACACACCGGCGCGGAAAAAATTTCTCAAAAGTCCGCGAATGGAATTTCGTAAAATCGTAGAAATGGTGCGCCGCTTTGCCCTTTCATATCCAGGTCGGAATTTTAAGTTAATTTCAGATAAACGGGATATTCTGAACTTACAATCTGAAAATTTAGAAACCCGAATCGTCCACGTGATGGATCCTGCTTACCGAGATCAATTGCTGCCGGTTAATTTCACCAAAGGCGATTATACCATTTCGGGATTCCTGGGTAATCTCAATTTGATTCGCACCCGCCCTGGGGAGCAATATATCTTTTTAAATGAACGTTTTATCCAGAACCGCCTCATGAATTCGGGTGTTTACCAAGCGTATAAATCAATTATCAATCGGGGTGAATATCCATTTTTCACCCTCAATATAAAGGTCCCTCATGACCAGGTTGATGTTAATGTTCATCCCATGAAAACTGAAGTGCGTTTCAAGGATGAATGGCGGATTTATCACGTATTAAAATCCGCAATAGAAGAGGCATTAAGCCCTATCCTGAGCACAATTCCGGATTTTGAAAAACCCAGATTTGAAGGGCAATTTGATTTTCCCACTTCATTCACTCCGGCAATTGGGCAAGAAAATCCTGACCAGCGGGGATTGGGTTTGACAATATCGGCGGACGAATCAACTATTGCTTCTCAACCGGCGTTGGATCGGGCAAAATCTTATGCTTCCCAATTGGCCTCCCGCCCTGGTCCAGAATCCGGCAGGGTGGATTTGGAAAATATCTGGCAGGTTCACAGTAAATATATTGTTTCACCCATCAGCAGCGGATTGGTGATCATTGATCAGCATGTGGCCCATGAGCGTGTATTATTCGAAGAAGCTATGGCTGCTTTTGATGCGAATGCCATGGCAGCGCAAACCTTGCTCTTCCCGGAAGTAATGGAATTTTCTCCTGATGAATATTCAACCCTTTTGGATGTGTTGCCATATCTAGAAAAAATGGGATTTCGCATGAAGGAATCCGGTGAGAATAAAGTGATGATTGAAGCAATCCCGTCTGAGATGGGCTGGGGGAATGAAAAGACAATTATCCGGGAAATGCTGGACGATTATCTGGAAACACAGAAAAAGTACGCTTCTTTCCAGGAAGCATTGGCGGCGAGTTTTGCCTGCAAAGCAGCGGTGAAAGCAGGGGACGTATTAAATGTTGAAGAAATGCGGGAATTGGTCAATCGACTTTTCGGAACCAAACATCCCTACTATTGTCCCCACGGGCGGCCGATTATAGTTCAGTTATCTATGGATGAGTTGGACAGGCGTTTCGAAAGAATATAACCTTCCAAATAAAAAAGAGAACGTCAGAATTATTCAAAAGTTAAAGGTTATTGGTTTGATCCTTCGATTTTTATAAAAAAAGCAAGCGAGATCAATTTTTATCTAATTATTTGTGTATTATTAGTTTTGATACCAGCGTCTTTCATTAGCTTGTAATTTATTCGCAGACTATTTACCACTACAACAGTAATGATAATCTTCCAATAAATTTCAATATCAGGATTTAACCAAAACCAAATTATTAAAATCACACCAGACAATGCAGATATGATCATTTTTGGTTTATTGGGAATATTATTTTTCAACATCGTTATTGAAATAATAATTCCTATAAATAATAGTATTAATAGAATTTCCATAATAATTATTTTAACAAATTGCATCAAACTGACGAATTTTCCGTACATAACATGCACCCGCAGGCCCATCCACACAAAATAGCACCAGCTCCCGCCGTTGCTGCTCCACATAATCCGGCACATCTGAGGAGCTTTACTTGTTGCCAATAAGACCCGCATACAATCCCATTTGTTACTTCATTGCTGAAACTACCACCAGACTCAATCGCTACTGCTTCTAAATTTGTGTAGAAAACTGATACTTGTGATTCTGTTAAATTAGGTTCTGACTCGGGATTAATAGTATTCAAAATTGGAAATTTAGTATAGAGCTTAATTTGAGCCTCTTTTAACTTTTCTACATATTCCACTCCTTTTGAATAATCGTTGAAAATTGTTTTATAAAAAGTTTCATGATCATTCTTACTAATCGAACCAATACTAATTTCTGTGAGATTTTCAACGCTGTAACCATTATTTAATGCAGTTTTTACCAATTTCAAAAATTTATATCTAAGAGAAAAATATGCTGTATACTCATTTGAGTTAACAATTTCAAAACTTTGTTCTTCCGATAATATAGCAGGTTCATCTATTTTGATTAATTTTGAAGTCTGATTATCGCATGATAGAGAGATCACAATAATCAACGGCAGGAAGATTAACTTTTTCATTATATCATGTATATTTTTCCTATATAGTTACGTTAATTGCAAACAATTAAAGCGTTGAACAACATATTACGTTTAGCAGATTAAATGATTAATACCTATTATGATAAAATTAAAACCCAAGAATTTGCGTTCAATTTGATAATTTAATTCAGATATGCCGATCATTGTATAATTGCTTTTGGATGATCTATATAGGAGTTTTGAACGGATTTGAGGAAAAAGATTTATTGAGCACACTAAACTCTATGAAACGCGTTCCTGCCAGGTCGAAGTGCAGAATAGGCGAAGTCTTAAACTATTATAGTCGTTATCGTGGGCAGTGTTTTTTATTATTTCAGTCTTGATGCAATGTCAAATCGTTGTGCCACGTTATCCCAGTTAATAATATTCATTAATGCATCCACAAAGTCACCCCTCTTGTTTTTATATTTCAGGTAATAAGCGTGTTCCCAAACGTCAATGACAAAAAGTGGAACCGCACCCCAAACTGTCAACTTATGATGGTTCTCACATTCGAGAACTACCAAATTGTCAGAATAGGGTTGATATGCAAGGATTCCCCAGCCGCTACCTTCTACTGATTTTGATATTTTTGCTAGCAGCCCCTGCATTTTATTAGTAGAACCAAAATCTCTTTCAATTCTTTTAAGCAAGTCGCCGGTCGGTTGGGATTTCTTATTGGTCAGGTTTGTCCAAAATATGCTGTGCAAAATGTGGCTTGAAAGGTGATATGAAAGTTTTTTTGTCCAGTAGTCGGTCAGGGTCAAGTCGCCACTATCCAATACCTTTTTTATCATTTTTATATCTTTGTTGGCTCCTTTGACGGCACCACCGTGGTGAAAGGTATGATGCAAGTGCAGCGTTTCTGCGTCCATAAATGGCTCAAGGTGGTCAGTATTGTAAGGTAGTGGTTGGTGTGTAAAGTTTCCGTTTTTATCTGTGATTTTATCAATGCCATTGTTGTTTACATTTTCAGCAAAGACAGAATTTGACGGTAGAATTGCTGCTCCCGTCAGGATAGCGCTTGTTGTTAAGAATTCTTTTCTGTTCATACTTCGGACTTTATGTTTTTTTAGTTTTGTGAAAAGGATCGTGGTTTACCCAGTATTACGTTTAGCATGTCCAGCTAATTAATGCCAAATAACCAGCTTATTTTACAGTAATTCAAATTGAGCCATTCCAAATATAACTTTGACTCTCCTCCAGAAGTTCGTTTAAATGTGCTTTAACTGTTTTGGCTTCTCTTTGTATAATTATTTATCCAAAAAATTACCAATCAGTTTATAGACATCTTCCATGGATATTTTTTCGCTTAACATCTTCGTTTTTTCCGGCACCCAATCGGGGTATTTTTTCTCGATAATTTGATGTTTTCCCGAATCAGTATGTATTTCCTCAATAGCCGTTAATCGTTCTAAAGAGATTTGAGGCGCAATGCGCATAAGGGATGGCCAAAGTTTGCGGTGGATGAAAGTAATTTTTCCATCGATAAATCGGCAGACTAAAATATCTTTTGATGCTCTAACTTTACGAGTGATCCGAAAGATTTCATTTGATCCCGAATGGCACCACCAACTACCTTTTATTTTTTCACCGACGATAAATTCTGCTACATTTGGTATGGAGGACTTGGCCGATTCTAAAACAATGCCATTTTCCTCAACGAACTGTAACACATCTGGCAGTTTTATTTTCACAGAGTAATCTTTAAAGCTTACTAACTGTACTTCTTCTGAAAATAGTCACACTTTTCAGTAAGAGAACAATCCTCACTTTGTGGATTATTCCGTTTACAAGTCCTCGGGGACGCTCATCCGGTGATCCAGCTACAACGACCAGATTTCAACGCCTGAAACTGCTAACAGCGGCAAATTATTCAATCTCTGGAAACGTTGTAGAAGACACAAATATTGTTGAGGGACCTGTTAATCTTTATCTACCAGAAGATCGCCATTAATCATATCGTCAAACATTTCCACCGGCAGGGCAGGTGATGTGCTAAAAGTAATGCCCGAATATTTACTCACCGTAAGAGAGGCATGAACTGCTTTTTCTGTACTGGGAAAGTCCACCATAAACAGCAGGTCAAATTGTCCAAGGATCGCATACATTTTGTGTATTTCACCTTCATGCTCTTTAATGAATTCGATGATTTTTTCAGTACGCTCAGGAGACATTTTGGCAAATCCTTCAGCTGTGTATTTGCCGAACATGATGTAAGTAGACATATGAATCCTCCTTATTATTTTAAGGAATTCTCATATTGAATTTAATACCAATTTTAGGGTGAAAAGTAAAATTAGGAGTGTATAAGCTGGCCCCTTATAATGTGATAAAAACGAGAATTCCTCCGAACGCTATACTAACAGCATCCACAAACGTAGAAGTAAAGGAGACAGGCCTTCGAACAAAGTCATAAGCATTGAGCATCTACATTAGCTGAAACTCTGTCTTGAATCCGTTATTTGGCTTTTTTAAGTGAATCCAAATACTCACTTTTTATATTCTTATCAAAGTACTTCATTGCATTATTCATACTTTCATTTGAAAAATGAGTCATATTGTTTTGAACAAATGTTTTAACAAACCGTTCATCATGTTTTGATATATCACGCAACACCCAGCCTACGGACGTTTTCGCAAACCGTTCGTCTCTCCTTATCAAAGTGGTACATACGTCTTGGATTAATGGATAATATTTTTGCTCTGTAGCAACATTAACAAAAGGGACTACCGATGAACGCGCTTGCCATAAATATTCTGCATCTTTCCATAATGTTAGATGCGCAGCACACTTTTTACCATTATTTTTAAGTGTTGCTCCTAATACACGGACGCAAAACCAATCGCATACATTCCAATCAAAAATTAATTTTTCCGCATATAATTCTTCATACCTTATAAACACAGATTTCCAAGACAATTTGTCGCAAAGAAAATTTTGCAGATAGAGTATGCCCGCTAATTTGTCCTCTGCCATCGATTCTTTAAAAAACGCCAATGCCAAATCAAGTTGTTTTTCCAATGACCACTTATCTAATCCGTTTTCTTTTCTCCAAATTCCAAGGAGTTCGCGATTTTTCGGAATCCCCACACCCCGAAAGGGAATAACTCCTTTCATATACCTTTCCCACCATAATTTTGTTTTTTCAGATGCTTCAGCATCCATCGTAACTTGATGCTTGTGGATTAATTCTTGGAATTCATTGTGTCTCTCCATTTATAAAAGCCTAACGAATAAACTCAAAAGTCCGCTATTTGGCGGATCACTCAGAGTGGGAAGTGAGTAAAAATATCATGTTAAGTAATCATCATAGATTTAACCGGTCGTCTCGATTGAATATACCGATAATCGCTTCTTCCTAATCTTGCAATCATTTGGATTCTAGCAGGTTTTTTTATATCCAGTAATGAGTTAAATTCATTTTGAGTTTCACTCATCTCCGGGAATTCCTGCAGAACTTGACTCATTGGATGTAGGGCAAGTCCTAGATTTGTAGCCGCCAGATTTATTCGGGAATACACACGACCCGTTTTCACCCAATCCAATTGATTGTTTGAATCAGTTTTGATATAGACCAATCCACGGGAACTCTCGACCGCATTTTGGAATGACTTTAACCCGATAGTTTTATTACGCTTTGAATGCCAGGAATCGGATGACAGAAAGAACTTTTCGGCGAACCATTTTGATAATCCGGACATTCCATTACTGTTTAGAGAAATACCGTCATTGTATTTGGCGATTTCTTCATCACTAAATCGAAACCAGTTTTTTGTTTCGTCATAAAGGTGATAAGTGTTTGTCTCTATATCCATCGCTTTAATAAAAATTGCAGCAAGTTTCTTTAATTCATTTTCATTATTGATAAACCCAAGTTTGACTTCATCCGAGTTAACTAGGGAATGTATTTTGTAAAATTCCTCTTTGGTAATAATTGGTCCCGAATATATTGTCCGCGTGGTTTGTCTTTTTGGCAAATTATCATATAATGAATCAAGATCATTTGTTTTACTTTTTGTAAGTTTTATATGTGCGACAGGCTTTGTCCCGATTTCATTAAAGTCATAAAACCCATCCGGGAAATATTGGATTTCACTATCAAATCCAAATCCGGTTGCCCCGATTGTAAGCGTTTCAAGGAAAGTTCCCTGGCCAATATGAATCTGTCGGGCCGGGGGATCCGTTTCCGGGAGAAGCCTCTTTTCGTCAACATATAACAAACATTCATAATCATTTAGCATTTTAAATTTCCACGCTTGCGTATTATGTGGATTAGGAGCAGTAATACCAATCCCCATGGATTTGAGAATCGGTGTATTTAATTCATCCGGAAAGTCTTTAATACTTGAATTTGCCACCAATGGTTTTAAAAATGGACCCAATGTGTTGAGTAAGATAGGAACTGTGATAAACGACCCTGTTTGAGATAGGAATTTTCTACGATGAATTCTGTTCATTTTTTATTTAATCCCACATCCTGATTTTAGATACAATTGTGTGCCAAGATTATAATTTTAGTCTATTTTATTTGCTTATCTGTTTTAGAAAGCCAGAAATAGAGAAGCGGCATACCAATAAGTTCAGCGATTAATGAACCGATGATATCTTGCCCCAAAGTGATGTCGATGTGCATTTGACTAAACCGCATCAACCCGCCAAGGAAAATCAAAGCGAATGCAAAATTCAGTTGGCTTTGGTACCGTGATAGATTGGTAGCACCAAGGAAAAAAATGACCCCGACCCCAACCCAAATTCCACCCGTGAAACGGATGTGGCTGTCCTGGACGAGGTACGTATGTTCATTAATAACTTCAAAAAACACCGGCTGACCCTGCCAACCTAATGTTAACATTCCTCCAAGTGCGGTATTCAAACCTGTAAAAACGATAAATACACCTGACAGAATAAGTACAACACGCAGTGCGGTTGCAATGGCATTACTCATGGCTACTCTCCTCGATAATGAATTATAATAATTTTACGGCGTAATAGACGTAATGCCACTTTGCTACTGTTCTGTTTTGGGTTATGCAGCATAAATGAATTCAATTATGAACAGTTAATTTTGCAACTTTAAGTATTGTTATTAAATAAATCGTAATTGAAATGTAAAATTGAACCGAATTAAAAACAAACCAAAACTCCCAACCTGAAGGGAACCATATTTGGTCTAACTATAAGGATTCCGCAATCAGGGATGATTGCAGTACATTAAATTTCTCCCATTTGTACCTGAAGAAATCAAAGTCTAATTTCGATACAAGAAATGAATAAAACTTTAACCATTATAGGGCCCACCGCTAGTGGAAAAACTGCCATTGCGGTTTCGTTGGCAAAAAAACTTAATGGCGAAATCATCGGCCTCGATTCACGTCAAATATATAAAGGAATGGCCATTGGTACGGCACAACCGACAGATGCCGAGCGGGGAGGCATCACGCATCATCTATTCGACTTTAGGAATCCCAGTGAGGATGTAGCCGCCGGGGCATATGCAGAATTGGTTTTTAATGCAGCTGATGATATTCGAACGCGAGGGAAAGAACCAATTATTTGCGGTGGGGCAGGATTGTACTACAGAGCGATTGCCAAAGGAATTTTTATTGGAAGCGTATCCGATCAAGCGACGCGTGAAAAACTGGAAATTGAATACGATAAAAACGGTCCGGATGAAATGATGGAAAGGCTGCGCGAAGCTGATCCTGAATATGCAGAAATTGTTCATCCCAATAATAAGAAGCGATTGGTCCGGGCCTTAGAAATTGTGGAAGCAACGGGTAAACCACCCTCACATCATTTTGAAGACCAAAAAATATCCGAACCTCCCAAATTAAAGCTATTCACGGTTTACTTGGATTGGGATCGTTCCATTCTTAGAGAACGAATCACAAAACGGACGCAGGATATGCTTGAGGCTGGGTGGATCGATGAAGTAAAAAGTTTGATTAAGACATACCCGAATGAACACCTTCATCCGTTGGATTCAATTGGTTATCGTCAAATCATTTCCTATTTAAATGGTGAATTATCGGAATCAGAATTAGAAGAAGAAATCGTTATTAAAACACGCCAATTCGCAAAACGACAGGATCAATGGTTTCGAAAAGAGAAGGTCGACCTGAATGTGAAAATGAGTCATGAACGATCTATGAAGGAATTGACAGGTTTAATAATGGAAAGCTACGCTCAAGGAAAATTGAAGATTGAAGAATGGGTGCCTATACCTTGACCCATATTCCATTTCCCATGTAAATTCACGAGTCCTTTAAACCGTTCCAGAGAGAAGGTAAGGGCAGCGTATTAACCTCCGAACAGGATCCTTTATGGAACGGAATCCAAGCTGCCCGGAGGTTTTTTGTTATCAGGAGGTGCCCATGGCATCCACCCGTACAAAGCAGGTGATGGACTCAGCGGCGATGAGCCGTTCGGTGACGCGCCTGGCCCATGAAATTCTAGAACGCAATGGCGGCGCCGATCAGCTTATGCTGGTTGGTATCATCACACGTGGTGAACCACTCGCCATTCGCTTGCAATCCCTGATTCAAAATATTTCTAAAGTTGAAGTTCCCATTGGATCAGTCGATATTACTTTTCATCGGGATGATTTCCGAGAAAGACTGGTGGTCCCTCAGGTAAAAGGAACCAATATCAAAGATTCAATCGATGATAAAACAGTTATTCTAGTAGATGATGTTCTGTTTACCGGGCGCACGATTCGTGCCGCAATGGATGAGTTGAATGTATTCGGCCGACCCAAAAGTGTCCAGCTAGCGGTATTGGTTGATCGCGGGCATCGAGAATTGCCAATTCGCGCTGATTTCGTCGGCAAAAATATTCCTACCCACGAAGGAGAGCATGTGGAAGTGCGGCTAAAGGAAGTAGACGGCAAAGATATGGTTATGCTAACACACGACGGGGGGGAAGGCTGATGTTGAAACATAAACATTTATTGGGGTTGAAAAACTATCCTGCGGAAGATATTCAAACCATTATTGACACTGCGTTCACTTTTCGTGAAGTATTAGATCGGCCGATCAAAAAGGTGCCCTCTCTCCAAGGAAAAACAATTGTAAATCTTTTTTTTGAAAATTCCACAAGAACTCGGATCAGTTTCGAATTGGCCCAAAAAAGGCTCAGTGCTGACACAGTTAACTTTTCCGCTTCCACTTCAAGTTTGCAAAAGGGAGAGACTTTTAAAGATACTGCTCAAAATATCGAAGCGATGAAAATTGATGCTGTAGTCATGCGCCACCCAACGCCGGGGGCACCTCTGCATCTCACCAAGCATATTGATGCGATTGTGGTCAATGCAGGGGATGGAACCCACGAACACCCGACCCAAGCCATCCTTGATATGACTAGTCTCCATGAAAAATTTGGTTATTTAAAAGGTTTGAAAGTTGGCATTATTGGAGATGTTTCTCACAGCCGCGTGGCCCTTAGCAACATATTTGGTCTCAAAACCATGGGGGCAGAAGTGACTTTGTGCGGGCCGGCGACTTTAATACCGCCTCAAGCGGAAGAGTTGGGCGTGACTGTGAATTATAATGTGGATGAAGTTATCGAATGGGCCGATGCCCTGAACGTTCTTAGAATCCAACGGGAAAGAATGGGCGGTGGATTTCTCCCTTCGATACGTGAATACCGTAATTTATTTGGTATTACTACCGAACGTCTGGCAGAGCATAAAAAAGATATGGTCATTATGCATCCTGGACCCATTAATCGAGGTGTCGAGATTGATAGTTCAGTTGCTGACAGTGACCAAGCGATTATCCTGGATCAGGTGTTAAATGGGGTGGCTTCCAGGATGGCCATTCTTTACCTTCTTTTGGGCGGTAAACAGGAACAAGGGAATAATTAAAATGAATATATCAAAATTAAACAAACAGGTTGTACTCAAAGGGGGAACCATCCTTGATCCTGTTCGGGTTACGCAGAAAAAAGGTGATGTGCTGATTGAAAATGGGAAAATCAAATCTGTGGGGAAATTTTCTGCGTCAAAGTCGGCAAATATTATTGACTGCAAAGGATTGGTAGTGACCCATGGATTTTGTGACGTTCATGTGCATTTTCGTGAACCGGGTAGAGAGGATAAGGAAACTTTGGAATCGGGTTCAATGGCAGCTTTGGCAGGTGGATTTACTCGAGTCTGCGTTATGCCTAATACCAATCCGCCCCTTGACTCACCCGAATCAATTCGATATACCGTCGATCGGGCTGAAGAATGCCCGGTACATATTCACCCCATTGGTGCCATTACAAAAGGCCAAGATGGCAAAGAACTGACAGAAATGGACGCCATGCTTTCTGAGGGTGCCGTGGCCTTTAGTGATGACGGTCTCCCCGTTACCGATAGTGGTATGATGCGCAACGCCTTGGAGTATGCCGCCATGTTTGATGTGCCGGTGATTAATCATGCTGAAGACCTATACTTAAAAAGAAATGGTGTGATGCATGAGGGAGCTGTTTCTACAAATCTGGGACTTCCCGCAAGTCCGGATATTACTGAATCAAATATGGTTCACCGTGATTTAGAATTAACTGATTTGACAGGCGCCCGTTTGCATGTACCACATGTGAGCTCAGCAAAATCAGCGAATCATATTCGAAAAATGAAGAAAACAAGTAAAAAGGTTACGGCCGAGGTGACACCGCACCATCTCTATTTCATCGATGAAGATTTGGTCAGTTATGACACCAATCTTAAAGTCGCGCCTCCCATTCGAACAAAGGCAGACCGGAAGGCCTTGATCAAGGCCGTCAAAGAAGGAATTTTTGATTGTATTGCAACAGATCACGCACCCCATACTATTGAGGAGAAGGAAGGTACTTTTGATTTAGCGCCATTTGGCATGATTGGGTTGGAATCCTGTTTTGGTGCCGTAAACCAGGTAATGGTGAAAGAAAATAAAATGGATTCCGTAAAATTAATCCAAATGCTAACGGTGAATCCTAGGGGAATTATGGATTTCGATACCGACCTGTTTGCTGAAGGGGTTGAGGCAGAATTGACCATATTTGATCCTGAGGAAAAATGGACTTTCAGTCGTGAGGATATCCACTCGAGGTCGAACAACTCCCCCTATGTTGGAGAAGCCATGACCGGCCGAGTGAAGTACACGATAGTAAAAGGTCATATTACTGAGCTGATTTAATTTTTATAAATGTGAATTATAGTTGACTATCATGAATTTACTGGTCTAAATTTTCTGGCTATTTTTGAACCGGAAATCATGAAAACAAGATCTATAAAAGCAACTGAAATACACAAAGACTGGTACATCGCCGATGCCGAGGGGAAAACCTTAGGCCGGTTTGCCAGTGAAGTGGCAAAAATTTTACGCGGAAAGCATAAACCCACCTTTACTCCTCACATGGATATGGGTGATTTTGTGGTTGTAGTCAATGCGGATAAGGTAAAGGTTTCTGGTGCCAAGGAAACCGATAAAACCTATTTTAGGCATTCAGGATACCCAGGTGCGACTACATTTACAAAATTAGATCTCCTGCGCCGTACACATCCTGAACGGATTGTGGAAAAAGCAGTGTGGGGTATGCTCCCTAAAAACCGTCTGGGGCGGGCCATTATAAAGCACCTTAAAGTGTATAATGGTCCCGATCATCCTCATGCGGCTCAACAACCAAAAGAATTGGATATTTAATGGCAAATGCAGTTTATAATACTATCGGCCGTCGTAAAGAATCTATTGCTCGGGTTTATATGACACCGGGGAGTGGTGGCATTTCGATCAACGGCCGTCCATTTAAAGAGTATATTTGCCGGGAAAGTCTGGCAATTGTGGTCACCCAGCCTCTGGAGTTAACAGATCAGCGGGAATCCTATGATATAACTGTTAATGTAAATGGCGGTGGACTTACAGGCCAGGCAGGTGCCATTCGTCTGGGCATTGCCCGGGCTTTGACTGAGGTCAGTATTGACTTCCGTCCAGCCTTAAAAGAAGCAGGTTTTCTCACCCGCGACGCTCGCGAGGTCGAACGTAAAAAATATGGCCAGCCCGGCGCACGTAAAAAATTCCAGTTCTCCAAACGTTAGATAACACATGACAAAAGTTAAATTCGAAGATTTACTGGGTACTGGTGCGCATTTTGGCCATGTAACCCGCAAATGGAACCCTAACTATAAACCATATATCCTTATGGAAAAGAATGGGGTCCATATTATTAACCTGGACGAAACGATTCGTCACTTGGATAAAGCGCTTGATTTTATCCGTACTAAATCAAAAAAGAAGGGTGAATTCCTTTTTGTAGGTACGAAAAAACAAGCCAAGGATATCGTCCAACAGGAAGCGGACCGCTGTTCTATGTTCTATGTGGTCGAACGCTGGCTGGGTGGTACACTTACCAATTTTACGACAATTAAAAAAAGTATTAAGCGATTGCATTTGCTTGAAAAAGAAGGATCTCAGATTTATAATAATCAGACTAAAAAAGAGATTCAAATGTTAAATCGTGAACGGATCAAGCTTTCTGACCAGCATCGTGGTATTAAGGATATGCGCCGTTTACCCGATGGTGTAATTATTGTTGATGCTCACCTCGAGAGTACGGCAGTCAAAGAAGCTCGCCGGCTAGGCATACCGATTATTGCCATTGTGGACTCTAACACGGATCCAACCAAAGTAGATTATCCGATTCCTGCTAATGATGATTCTATTCGGACAATTCAGCTCATTATATCTGTAATCGCTGATACAATTTTGGAAACCAATGGTGAAGGTGTACAAAATCCTGAAAAAGATGTAAAGGCAGATTCGAGCGAAGCCAAAGTTGAAAAGCAAGCTGATGTTGCAGAAGCGTCGTCAGAAACTTCAGTTACGGAAGAAAAAACTGAAAAACCTGTAGAAAAGACTGAGAAAGCTAAATGACCATTGATGCTAAAACTGTAAAAGCTCTGCGTGATAAAACTGGCGCAGGTATGATGGATTGTAAAAAAGCCCTGGTAGAAACCGGCGGTAATATAGATAAGGCGATTGATCACCTGCGTAAATTCGGGATTGCTAAAGCTGAAAAGAAGGGTGAAAGAACAGCCAAAGAAGGCTTAGTTTTTTCATACATTCATCAAGGCGGCCGTTTAGGTGTTTTGGTTGAATTAAATTGTGAGACAGATTTTGTAGCACTAACAGAAGGTTTTTCTGAATTGGCCCATAATTTAGCCATGCAAATTGCCGCTACAAATCCCCTGGCCATCAGTCGTGAAGATATCGATCCGACAGTTGTCGATCGTGAAAGAAAAATTTTCACAGAACAAGGCAAAGAATCCGGCAAACCCGAAAATATTATCGAAAAAATAGTTGATGGTCGGATTGAAAAATTCTACGCAGAGTCATGTCTGCTGGAACAGCAGTTTATTAAGGATTCTGACCGAAAAGTCGGCGATCTGGTTACGGAAGCAATATCGACTTTGGGTGAGAACATTGTAGTTAATCGTTTTACCCGTTACGCTATTGGCGAAGAAACCACCAACAAACAACCTCACTAAGAAATAGATGCCGAGCCCTGTTTACAGGCGCATCCTTCTCAAATTAAGCGGAGAGGTTCTTGCAGGAAAGCAAGGATTTGGCATTGATCCATCCAAGGCGACCAAGCTCGCCAATGAAATCAAATCAATCCATGAAATGGGTGTCGGTATCGGACTCATTATCGGTGCGGGCAACATCTTTCGCGGTATGCAGGCCGCCAGTAAAGGTATGGAACGCGTCACCGGGGACTATCTTGGTATGCTGGCGACGATCATGAACGCTATCAGTGTCCAGGATGCGTTGGAACATGTCGGTGTCGAAACGCGAACACTTTCGGCCATTACCGTTTCCCAAATATCCGAACCATATATCCGTCGTCGTGCACTCCGTCATTTAGATAAAGGTCGTGTGGTAATTGTGGCAGGCGGTACTGGAAATCCATATTTTACAACTGATACTGCCGCAGCTCTGCGAGCCACTGAACTCAAAGCAGAAGTTTTGTTAAAGGGGACCAAAGTGGATGGTGTGTATGACAAAGATCCGGTAGTATATTCAGATGCTGTCCGTTACAATAACGTTTCTTACTCTGAAGTATTAGCAAAAGATTTGAGGGTAATGGATTTAACAGCAATTACGCTTTGCAAGGAAAATTCTTTGCCTATTCGCGTTTTTAATATTAATAATGAAGGTGATTTAAAACGCCTCGTAGAGGGTGAAAACATTGGAACAAAAGTGACGGAATAATTATGCTGCAGGATATAAAAAAAGACACAACCCACCGCATGGACCAGGCCGTTGATCATACGCGTATGGAATTGGCAAAGGTTCGTACTGGCAGGGCCAACCCAGATTTATTGACTTCACTCCAGGTTGAATACTATGGGTCAATGATGCCTTTAAACCAGGTATCCACTATTTCAGTGCCTGAACCACGGTTAATTACGCTTCAACCCTTTGAAAAATCTTTGATTCCGATCATTGAAAAAGCCATTATGAATTCTAATTTGGGATTAACACCCAGCAATAATGGCAATTCTGTTTTAGTGCCAATCCCCGCTTTATCGGAGGAACGGCGTAAAGATTTAATTAAATATGTTCATCAATTGATTGAGGATGGACGTGTTGCTATTCGCAATGTCCGCCGGGATGCACTCCATCATGTAAAAGAAATTGGTCAAGAGGAACATATTTCTGAAGATGAAATCCATCGTCAGGAAAGTGAAATCCAAACCCTGACGGATAAGCATGTAGAAAATCTGAATGGGATGCAGGAGCATAAGGAAAAGGAACTCATGGAATTTTAATTCCTTTAACAAAAAAATTGAAAAATAAAAAAAGGCCACCGTGTTTACGGGGGCCTTTTTTTATTGAAGGAAGGGGAAGTTAATCGGATTTATTCACATTTGGAGAAGCCGCATCCGGGACAGGTGACACATCCACCTTCATGCATCACGGAGCTACCACAATCGGGGCAGATACTAATGTTCTTGAAGGTAAAGTCAGTCACATTTTCTTGATGTTTGGTCACTTCTGCGTTAGTCGCCATAGTAATTTGCGGTTTATGGCTTTCTTCTTCAGTCTGAATTAATTTTTGTGGATCACCGGTTTGGGGATTGTCGTTGAGATAATCGTCGAGTGCTTTCCCAATCGCATCCGGTGTTGAAAGGATAAGCCGTCCATCTTCCCAAGTGGGGTTTGGTCCACTTATACCTTTCAATTGTTTGATGACAGCACCTGGATCGATTCCTGATCGAAGTGCGAGTGAAATGAGACGGCTAATCGCTTCCGATTGGGCGGCCGCATTTCCGCCGGCTTTACCGATGGTGGTAAAAACTTCGCAAAGACCATTCTCATCTTGATTGATGGTAATATAAAGTGTGCCTTCGCCCGTACGAATTCGACGTGTGATTCCTTCGGTGGTATTCGGCCTGAAGCGCGGACGTTTTTCTTCGACAGGTTGTGGTTCTGCAGGGGGTACTGCCAAGGGAGATGCTGAAATTTGTTCTTCAGTTTTATTTTTCTCCTCTTTCTTTTCAGTCAGGAGAATCCCTTCTCTTGATCCTTCACGATAAACCGTAATTCCTTTAAGCCCTGCCTTATAGGCGGTCATATAAATATCGCCGACTGTTTCCACTTTGATATCTTCATGAAGGTTTACGGTAGAGGAGATAGAGCTGTCGATATACTTTTGAATGACACCCTGCATTTTAACCCGGAAGTAAGGATCGATGTCATGAGCTGTCATGACATAGTCCGGCAGATTTTCATCACTCCCAAAGAGTTTTTCGATAATGGGATGATATACTTTGTACTCATTAAAGTCACGTCCGAACCCGTCGTTCTTTTTGACCCGTCTTTTATAAGAAGTGTTGAAGATCGGTTCAATCCCGGAAGTGACCCGAGCCACAATCGCGCCGCTACCTGTTGGTGGAACGGTTAGGATAGTGGAATTCCGAATTCCGTTCTCTTTGATCTTACTCCTTAAATGGCGTGGCAGGTTTTTGATGAAATGACTTTTGCGATATCCATTCCAGTCATAATTTGGAAAATCGCCTTTTTCTGTGGCCAGTTCAACGCTGGTTTCATAGGCGGTATCCCGAAAAATCTGCATCACCTGATCGATAGTTTGGAGCGCATCTTCGCTGTCATATTTGATCCCCATCCGCACCAACATATCACCAAGGCCAAGAATACCTAGTCCGATTCGCCGGTCGTTGACGGCATTTTGTTTTTGAGATTCGAGGGCATGACGGTCGAGATTGTAATCAATGACATTATCCAAAAAGCGAGTGGCAATACCAACGGTTCCTTTGAATTCATCAATCATGAAATTGCCTTCACCATCTACAAACCGATCCAGGTTAATGGAACCGAGATTACAGCAACCGCCATCAGGGAGAGGCTGTTCAGCACAAGGGTTTGTCGATACTAAGGGACTGCAATATTCTGCATTGTGATAATCGGTCATCGTATCCCAGAAAAGCAGGCCCGGTTCCGCGCTGGTATGTGCATGTTCAACGATAGTATTCCACAATTGGCGGGCGTTGATTGTTTTATAAACTTTGTTTCCCCACTTGAGGTCAAACTCAGTATCATTTTCCACTGCTTCCATGAATTCATGGGTAAGGAGGACAGAAATGTTTGAATATTTCACCATATTGATATCACCGGTTTTGATTTCGATGAATTTTTCAATATCAGGATGATCAATACGCAACGTCTGCATGTTGGCACCGCGACGGCCATGCTGGGCGATTGTGTTGGTGTTTTCACTAAACAAGTTCATGAATCCAACCGGGCCACAAGAAGCGCCGCCAGTTCCGTTGATGGCATCACCGGACGGGCGTAGAATCGATAGGTCATGACCGCAACCGCCACCATATTTATATGTACGGGCTTCTTCCTCGATTGTTTTATAAATCGATTTGATAGAATCGTCCTGGATGCCGACAACATAACAGTTATTTAAAGTTGTTGTAATATCTTCCCGTCCGGCACCATGCATGATTCGTCCACCGGGAGTGAACTTGAAATCTTCCAGGATGGAATAAAACTTCTTTTCCCAAGTTTCCTGAAGTTTTTTCGTGCGTTCGACTGAAGCTAAAGCTCCGGCTTGGCGCTGCCACATTTCATAGGGATGACTTTCCCAGGGAGCAAGATATTTATTTTTGAGTACGTCGGCGCCGAGTGAGTCGCCTTCGTAATAATTCTCAATTAGGTAGGGTGTGAGTTCAGTGGAGACGTCTTGACTGTCGACTTCTTTTATCAGTTCTCGGACTGTATCTTCGACAATTGTATTGAGTTCTCCCGAGGCGGACTTCCCGGCAGGGAAGTTGAGTTCAATAGCTTCAGCCATTATAAAAATTTTCCTTTAGTGGTATGTGGATTAAAGGGTGAAAAAAGGAGGTTAACTCAGGCTGACAATCGAAAAAGTGATAATCTACTTGGTTGGCACCACCAATATATTACACACCTCAAAACCCTCCAAGAACAAAAGTTTAAAAAATAAAATTACTGACGACAAAAAAATAGAAATGAAAAGTTGTCCACAATTTATCCACAAGTCCGGAAGTCAATTTGGTTGTGGTTTGAGAGTGAAAATATGGCAAAAAGTATAATAATAATCCCTCATCGTCGTTTGCAGTACAAAATCAATATTTTTGGAATTGAAACGCTGTTGACCATGTTTTTTCTACTTTAAATTTGGCTAATCTGCGGGCGTCGTATAATGGCTATTACCCCAGCTTCCCAATTTCAAGAGATCACGACGAGAACCAAGCCTCCTTGACGGAACCACCCTTTCACATTTAATCAAATTTAACCGTTTTAAATCGGATTTAAGACTTAAAGTGTATACGAATAGTGTATACGGAATAACTTCTCCCCCAAATTAGCCCACATTATTTTTTAGACACGTTCCCAATTGAATAATCTTAGATACGTTCACCAGCAGCCAACCTGGGTGCACCAGAAGGCAGGCAGGGGGGTGTTTTGAGAAAAAACCGATCTTTTCCAATTTGTATGTGAGGTACTCCGCTCTCACCGCGGGAGGATTTTTTATATTAGCAACATTAAAAAATTGAATATCTAAAATTTAGACACTGTCACTTTTTAAAAACAAAATGTTTGTTTAAAGTAGTTCCTAATGAAAAGCAAATATTCACTTAATATGGGAATTAGAATATGATTAACGGACACCAATTCATATTTACAGATGAGTCTGGTAATATGGATTTTTCTCCTAGATCATCAAAGTATGTAATTTTAAATGGAATTATAATCACTAATTCTTGCGAAAAACTTTTGAATGATTATTGGCAATTGAGACATGAATTATATGTCAACCCAGTAGAATATGACAGCAATCAGCGTAAGTATAAAAATAAAAGATTCCATGCAGCAGAAGACCCACAAAATGTAAGGGACATGGTTTTTGAATTAATTGCTGACCATGAAGGTGACATTATCGCGAGATCACTGATAATTGAAAAGGCTAACGTCTATGAACATTTACAAAAAGATGAGTGGTTGATTGGCAGTATGTACTTCTTTTGGTTCAAATCTATGTTCAATCGCACCAACTGGCTTGCATATAAAAATAGTTTACAAATCATAATTGACGATACAAAAACGAAACGATTACGATCCGCCACTATTTCTGGGATAAGAACTGCAAGAGCAAAATACGGAAACGGAATTAATTATCAATTACACCATACACCCAGCGGCTGTCATCCATTCATCCAAATTGCGGATTATATTTGTTGGGCATTATATAGAAAATACGAGCGAGGAGATGTCAGAAGTTATGATCTCATAAGTGGATTAATAGATGACGAATGGAAAATGATATAAAAGTTGACCTCCCCAGCTAGCTTATGCTCAGCGCTCAGGCTTTTTCACCAGGGAGGTACCTTTAACAAGTGTTCTAATTTCTATCGGAATTTACCCAACCCCGCTTTTATACTCAAGGAGTATTGGATTTGATGAGTGCAGATTCATCAAATGTGCTAACAAATACGGAAAACAGCCACCAAATTGTGAATTGTATATTCCTGACCTATATTCTTATAGCCAAATGAGGGTAATTATGACTGAAATGAAGATATTTTTATACAATTTTAATTTTCAATATTTACATTTAATTATGGAAAATATGACGATAAAATTTGTCCTCAGAAAATTCAATGTAAATATTAGTTTGCCGTCCGAATAAAATAATATAACCTATAGATAAAGGTTTTAACATCATGTCAATTCCAGCACCAGGATTAAAAGATGGAATTGATGTTTTCAATTCCATCTTCAAAAAGCTTAAAAGTAGAAAAAGACAAAAGCTTATTAGTGCTTGGGAAAATAGACAAACAAAAGAGATTAATAAGAATCTATTAGATTATTATAGCAACTTTAATCAAGAATTATTTTCCTACCCTCAGCAGGACGGCACTCGAATCCAAGTTCCTCTTTATGTAGCATCTGGATGGGACAATTTAACAGATTTTAGCCTCAAGTTTAATTTTCAAGATAATTTTAGGCAATTTAATCCCTCTAGGGCCCATCAAGCCTTCTGGGAAATTTATCGAGATTTAAAAAAACGTGAAACTAAGCAGGATGATTGGCCTTTATATAATTCACCAATCTTTAGACTTCTTGAAATAGATAATAAACCTGATAAAATAACTCTTAGTTTTGAGCTTGGTAATTTTTCTGATTCTGTGATGTGCCAATACATTCTTGAACATGAGCTTGTGACATCGATTGCTAAGAAATCATTCAAAATTCAGAAAGATTTAAAATGGCGGAACAATGTTGCTGCCACTCCCAAAATGTTTAACTCATTTTTTAAAAATAATGTCGCCAGAATAGGTATATGTAACCTGATCCTTTTGAGATCAGGCAAAGATTCATATGTACCGATGGTACAGCCAAGAGGTGGCCTTAGTATGGTGGGAGAAAGACTCTACGATGCTGTGTCATCCTGTATTTTTGAAGTTGCGACAGAACCAGAAGCTGATTTTAAATGGCAACATACAGTGCTAAGAGAAATCTATGAAGAGCTTTTTGGGAATGAAGATGTCGTCACAAAATCTCTCGATTTAGATCCATTTTTCTTTTATAAAAAAGATGGTATCGCTGACTTGATAGAGTTGATAAATAATGGAGCAGCAATATTTGAAATAACTGGTTTTTGCATAGATCTCGTCAGAATTGTACCAGAGGTTACCACTTTACTCGTGGTTCGAGATGAATCTTATTATCAAAAGCATTACAGCCCTTCTGATTCTTCTATAGCTAAGTTTTGTCTCAATCCAGAATTTGAACGCTCTTCTCTAATACATATACCAGCATCTATTGACAATTTGGATGATTATTTAATCAGCGAAGATTTGGTTAGTCAACACAGTAATTTTGAAGAGTTTTTATTTGATTTTACAAAATGGACCCTGCCTGGAGGCTTCAGTTTCTACCAAGGATTAAAAAAAGCAATTAGTAATAATTTATTTCTAAGCTAACAAGGCTTTTGCAATCTATAGCTAATCGTTGCTATTATAGAAAGAATTTCGTTAATATTTGCAACCTGGTTTGGTGAGGAAGGAGAGCAAAATGGCAAAGAAACGAGACACTTACAAGTATCAGTACAAAATCGGGAACAAGATCGTCCATGGAGGTATAACTAACAATCTTGAGCGTCGTGAACAAGAACATCAACAGAAGTGGCCGAAGGGGCATATCTCCAAGGTCGGACGAAGAACCACAGAGGAGGCGGCGAGTAATTGGGAAAAGGACAAGGGATACGCTTAACCTTTTTTCGCGCCATTCCCGTATAAATTCCCGCTAACCTACATTTATTGGTACCCTTCTTTGGTATATTTTAGAATGTGGGTTTTTGCATATGGAAAACAATAGAAATATATATGACAGTGATTTGATTTACTATTGCCCACTTATTAACTAGTTAAGCGACCTCGTATTGCAATTATTTAGCCATAGGAAAAAGTTGAAATCACTTCAATCCGTGATTCAGATTGACTCGGTAAACGATGAGTTAAGAAATTCACTATGGAATGCTTTAGATGTATTGATTTGGTCGGATGATAATTTTCTTTGGACTAGTTATGGTTACCCGGGTATTCGCGCGTTTTCGAAAATATTATGGTTTCATTATTTTAAACAACCAATTGATACTAGACCCCATGATAATAGTGATAAATTAACTTTTATTAGGGATTATTTTTTTGGGTGTGAATGGTACGAGGTTTACGATTTTATTGAATTTGTTTTATCTTATTATAATAGAAATACTAAGCTAGTTAAATTGCTAAATAATCTTCTAGAGCGCGAATTATCAGGCTATCGAATAATTGATAACTTGATCGTTGAAATAACAAATGAACAAGAAGTAAAACTTATTAAAGAAGCACTAGCTGATGATACATACAAAGGGGTTACTTCTCATTTAAAACGCGCATTAGAACTTCTAAGTGATAAAACCAATCCTGATTATCGAAACTCCATTAAAGAATCTATTTCAGCTGTTGAGAGTATGTCCAAAATAGTTACTAATAATAAAAAAGCATCGCTGGGGGATGCTCTAAAAGTTTTAGAAAAAGGTGGTAAACTTCATCAATCGTTAAAAAGAGGGTTTTCAAATCTATATGGTTATACAAGTGACGAAAAGGGTATAAGACATTCAATGTTAGAAGAACCGTCGTTATCTATTGCAGATGCAAAATACTTTCTCTTATCATGTACATCATTTGTGAATTACCTAAAATCAAAAATATAGAATTAGCTGCCAGTTAGACGCCTCACAGATGAAGATATGCTACGGATCATGTCTAACGAGAATGTGGAGACGGAAGAAGATCGAACGGCATATCAGATTGATACGGTGGTATGCGTGAAGCAGTTTTTGGAGGGACCCCCTAATGGCCGGAAGGCGGTCAGTAGGGATGGCGGTACAATTTAAAAGGGGCGTAAGCGGTGAAGGTGCTGCATTAGCTGGGTTTTAATGCATATAAGGATTTGTTGGCGATAGTTTTTACTCATCTTTGGGTTTAAGAGAGTCATTTAAATCTTTTTTTACTCGATCTATTAGCTCGTTGAAAATTTTTGTTATTCCCTCTTGTACATCTTCTTTACTTGTGATGGAATGCTCTGAAAAAAACCACTCTATTTTATTATTCAACCTTCTTTCATCCCAATTCTTTTCTTCGAAATTTGTTATAAAATAGAAAAATATTACCTGACGCTTAGACAAAAAGTAGATAATTCTAAGACTGTATGATTCAAGGTTTGGATATTTTGAATTAAGGTTGAAAACAATTGTTTTGTATGGTAATTCGACCTCTGATTCAAAACCATCACGCACCCACTCATATTCCAAATCACTTTCAGTACCTTGAAACAGTCGAGATGGTATAATTTGTAAAGAAGCATATGGATTAGTATATCTATCTCTTCTTTCTCTAGAATGCTTTGATTTTGCAAAATATTCCTGGTCGTTATCATCCAACCATTTACCTATGACATCTTTCTCCAATATTTTTCCATAGTCATCATGAGTACTTGTTTCTATTTCAAATAATTCATTGAGATCTTCTGGACAATTAATCGATTTGAAAAATACTTCCAATTCGTTTATCAATTGAATAGCTTCATCTTTCGAAGAATAACTTTCAGCTTGTTTTTTTAATTTATCAATCAATGAAAGCTGCTCTTTCTTATCCCCCTTATCAATAGTTTCACTTTCAAATGAAAGATTTTCAAGGTACTTCCTAAGATTTGGATTGATTGAACAAAATTTTTCAGTCAAATCTGCTTGTATGACGAAAAACGGAGTTTGAGAAGGGTTGTTTTCAAATTCATCAGAGATGAAATCGATAACATCCTTGTATCGTATTTCATTACTCCCATGTTCCTTTATTGATCTGATTAAACTAGAGGTAAAATCACTTATTACATACGTTTGATAAGAACTTTGATCATTTAAAGATGAATTGAGGAAATAACATTTATTGAAGTTGCCACCAGTTTTTTCAAAGTATTTGGTTATGGATTTAGCTTCCTTAATATAGCTTTTCCCAGATTGGCAGGCATCAATAATCTTTACAACTAATTCAGGATTAATAGCCTTAATTAGAGTGTCTATCTCATTATTCTGTAAAGAAGTTTGTTTTCGTTTTGTTTCATTGAAGTCGGACAATTGAAAATAAAACTCATCATTCCAAAATTCACCATGACCCGTGTAGTAAAAAACTAATTCATTAACATCTTTGTTTTTGTGCTCTGAAACAAACTCTGTTAATTTGTCTTTAATTGATGCACTGGAAAGTTTCTCGTTTATATATAGGAGATGATCATACTTACCAGATTTTTGGATTATATCATAAATACTTTTCGCATCTTTTTCGCATCCAGGTAGATTATATCCTTTATCTTCGTATTCTGGTACACCTACAATTATTGCTATATTCATTTATTATTACCGCCCATGGGGTACGCTGTAGATATATTGAATTTCGTGTGAACGTCTTTCAAAACCCAATTATTACTACTACAAATATTATTTTTGCACATTATACTTTGCGAAATTAATACTCTGATCCTACCTATTCCCATTTTAATTATCAGTATCATTTTAGGCATCTTCAACTAAAAAAGGCAGACTCCAACGGGTTGAAGTCGGACTATGGAAAAAAATCTCGTCGTGCTTCATCATTTGGTGGCGCTGGGAATTATTCACAAGATTTCTGGCATTCTTCCTTAGAATTAAAAAATGAGTCCGAATGGTCTATACCGTTTTTGTCAACTCGATTACACCCGGAAAAGGTTGCACACTTTTCACCATCCCATGCAGTACCGATAACTGCAAGACAATCACCAAAATCATAACCTGATAGATCTTCACATTTTGACTCATTATTATCAGATTTATCACAACTGAAGAGAAGTGCGATCACTATTAGAAATGGGGTTACTTTGATCATTGTAAATATTACTAATTAAAAATCTAATTATGTAATATTAATGGATCAATATGGAATGGATTGAATTGTACTTCGCCTTTTACCAAGTCGATACCGTGCTGGCGGTGAGAAAGTTTTTGAAAGTCCAACTGTCGGACAACCAAAAATATTCTGGGCGTGGAGGAGATCACCGCTCTAAAGAGGCTGGTCCTGTGCAAATCTCCCACTTCCTTGGAGATACCAACTGGTCCAAAACCAAAGTAGAGTCAATTCTTAATTAGATTGTTTTCCACTATACTGCTTCCTCTGAATGCCCCTCCATAGACTCCACATAACACGTTAAAATCAAAAAAATACGAATATCTAAAATTTAGACACTGATACTTTTAATAACTCAAATGATTGTTTAAAGTTACCTACGATGAAAAACAGATATTCACTTAATACAGTTGATAGATTATGAAAAACGGACGTCATTCATATTTACAGATGACGTTCAGTTACATGGTCTTTAAGGAGGAAGGGGAAGTAGATGTGGTATAAACTAATAGATATGGTATTGGATACTATTGATAGCAAGTATCGGATGAGATATATAATGAGGATTTCTATATCGATTTTGGGATCAGCATTAATTTACTGTGAATTATCACTTATGATAGCCGCGATTTGGATTACCTGGACATTTGCTTTAATACACAAAAGGAAAAAAGAATTAATTGTAACACAAACTATATGGATAACTATTATGACCACCTTGGGACTGTATCTCTCAAATAATTACGCATATTTTAACTAATAGAAAACTCTCATGTGCGGACGCAAAACATTGACGCGGGATATGCAATCCATCATTGAAGAACTGGCCATTGAAGAATGGTTGGATAAGGATTACTACAACCCCAGTTTTAATATTGCACCGACACAGCAATCACCTATTCTGATGGACAATGGAAAAAGATACGTTCAATCTATGCGTTGGGGGCTCATTCCATATTGGGCCAAGGATATGAAAATTGGTTCAAGAATGATCAATGCCAGATCTGAAACACTCCTGGAAAAACCGTCTTTTCGTAATCTGGTCCCGAAACAACGCTGTGTCGTCATTGTGGATGGTTATTTTGAATGGCACAGAGAAGGCTCAACAAAGACACCGTATTATATCAAGCATCCGGAAAATAAACTTCTGCCAATGGCTGGTCTATGGGATACGTGGAAAAGTTCGGATGGGGTGGTAATTAATTCCTATACAGTCATTACAACTGAACCCCAACCAGAGATAACTTTTATTCATAACCGAATGCCTGTAATACTTAAATCTAATGTGTTAGATACCTGGCTGAAGCCGAAAACTTATGAGACCGCAGAGGCTATGAATATTCTAAAGCCCTACGATGGCGAACTTGAATATTATACAGTTTCGAATGAGGTTAATTATCCAACAAATAATAAGCCGGGCATTATTAATCCTCTTTCATAAGTGTGATTTGGCGTAGACTCACCTCCCTTTCATTTATAAGATATGCCTTTGCGGTTAAGAGGCTTCTGATGATATATTCCCGTTGCCGTTTATTTCCTTTTAAGACAATGAAAACTGAGGAGTGAGTCACCATGGAAAAATACTTAGTTGAGTCCCCACACGATGGATACGACTGACAAATGATTTATCGCCAAGTTTTGGCGGCTGGATACTTAACCCACTTTGGGTGGGGTTGTGAGGCTGGGCACCATTGTGGGTGGGCAACGATAGAGGCAGAGAGTGAAGCACAAGCCATGATGGCGGTTCCTGCATTAGTGCGAAAAATGGCACGTGTAATCCCATTAAAATGGCATTCTCCTGAAGCTTTTGAGTCAATACATTAAATATACGATTTGGGGCGTTACCCTGCCCCAAAAAGTTGGCCCAATGTTTGAGTTCGAGCTTTCAAAACTCGGTAAAGACTCGCCCTACCAATAACCATTAGCCGATATTGCCAAAGAGAAGCAAATGACGGTCCACTAGACCGGGGCGGCAGCGAAAGTCTTGGGTAAACTGGGTTTTAATGCAGTTTAACTTTTGGTGTGTTTAGTGCTTTATTCTTTCTCGAATTTAGCAATCTCTCTTTTTTTAGCTTCAGACACTTCTCCCGTTTCTGCATAAGTTTTCCAATCTTTCAATAAACGCTTTTGAAGTTTTGTGAAATTACCCTTAAGGGGAATACTCAATAATATACCTCCTAAACCATTTATATCAGCAGTGATATTGGATGATACTCGGCAAGAATTTTCGCTAATTTTTTCAACTTTTAAGGCGTTCTGAAGGCCTACTAAAAAGCTTGGTATTTTATCAATCTTTGCAGACCAGGTGATCTCTTTTTTTATTTGGTCATAATGTTTTATTCGTTCGTCGGCCTTTCCGAATTTTCCAACGTCACAAAATCGACCACCTGCAGGTGCTCCTTCAAAAGTTGTGGGAACAGACTCATTGTTCCAAGATTTATTTATACCTGGCCCCCAATCTGCGATGTTAAGAAAGTTTGGTCCGATAATTTCCCATGCTTTTTCGGAACTTGTTTTAATTTCAATTGATCCTTTTATATCGAGTTTTCTCATTTCAATTGCTCCTAATTTTGTTAATTATTAACTCTGATGGATAATAACCCATTCCATTTGAATCTTATCCAATTTTGTTTTAAGCTGATATTTTCTCAGATTTTATTTACACAACTAAAACCCAACCATTTCCGCTAGCTCACCTACAGCTAATGTTGCCCAAAGAACGATAATGCCTAAGATGATTTTTGCTACAGGTGGAATCGAGAAGCCCAACCTTATTTTCAGAAAGGTAGTTATCGGAGGATAGTAAAATAAGGCAAGTAGAATATAAAATCCTCCGGGAACGACATGTACCAAAAACATGTTTAAGATTCCAAGTACGAGAAAGATTAAACAAAATACCCAACTGGTTAAATTCCAGGCATACTCTTTATCATTCACAATTATATCTTTCATAATTTGTATTTGTGGTTTGCGAATTTAATACCTGGAATATGTGTATTCTCCATTTTAATTGTCAGTGCCATTTTAGCCATCTTCAACTAAAAAAGGCAGACTCCAACCGGGTGAAGTGGGAAGTGATTGAAAGTTTTTTACTTATACTAAATTTTTGTGTTGACCGCGATTGAGTGGTATTGTTATTATCCTCGAAATTGGAGAAATACTATGCACATACCATTCATATATCTACCAAAAAGTTCCTGGCTCATGTGGGAAACTTCAGACGAATCAAAAAAGACGGGTTCGCCTGTACTGAGCAGTTACGACTTCAATATGGTTTTTCAACTGAGAAGCGGCAATCTCATTGATAGAGGACAAATTGAATACACAATTGGGAAAAATTTATTTTGGCAGGATTTAGAACAATGTGAAATGTTCTTGAGAAAATATCCATCTTTTCTGTTTTATGGCAAATATGATCCTAAGGTAACTGGCGAGATACTGTTGGGTAGTGATTATGATCTAATTTATAAATTAAATATGCGCAATTATGAACTAATGGTTGAATCAAAATATCCACACGAATGGGCGACAGTAATCAACTTTATACAAAAAATGTATCTATTGCAATTAGGAATTCCTGAACCTAAACAGAAAGTGATAAAAAGAAAATTAAAAGTCCAACCAATTCAAGAAGCGATAGTTCCTAATAAATTAGATATGGGAATGATTGTCGATACTACAAAGAGAAAATATCCCAAACTCAAGACTTCAGATATTAAATTTATCATTGTAATAATACTTTCAAAAATTGCTGGTAAAAATCTAATTAGAGCCGGTGCTAGCAATCCGACCCAAAAAGACAAGGCAGCATGGGTACACTCCAGATTCGATTACCTATCTGAAACAACTATACATGATTATATATGCAAAAAGATACATCACTCGAAGTGGAAGAGGTTGGACAACTTAGAAATGCGTAACGAAGTTTTAAAATCAATGAATATTTAAACATAGGGAGATTTACCCTATTTTTTGGGGTATTTACCCCCGCAACGTAGTCTTATTCTATATTTTCGTTTTAGTCTCTTCCATGCGAAAGGAGACAAACATGTCACAACTATCAAATGTCGGAATATCTCGAAAGGTTCTCATAGAACAAACAGGGGCACCGCTTTGGGTTTTGAATTACCTGAATGCCAATAATGCCCTGCCAGTGATCAACCCAGCGAAGGGCCGTGGATTCCCGGTGGAGTACAGCCAAGGGGCTGTAAATGTGGTATTAGAATATTTAAAAACCCGAACACTCGCACAAAACGGTTAAGGATAATCGGGAATGGAAAAAATATATAAAACTGTAAAAACTCCTTGGCTTTCGGGGACTGAGGAAATAGCTAAATATTTGAGATGCGGTTTAACCAAAACGACCGCCCTAATTCAAAACGGTAAATTACCGGGACTCAGAAAAATTGGCGGAGCTTGGGTGATCCGTTGCTGCGACCTAGACGCGTTCATCCTCTATGGAAAACCATATAGAAAACTAACCCATGTGCAGCGCATTGATGTAATGGATGGGGGTTGAAATGATGGATTATTCAAATTTATACACCGCCCATATTAAGGATGCCAAGGTTAAAGATGGACAAATCACGGGACGGTGCCCCTTTCATAAGGATGTCCATTCCAGCTTTTCAGCGAATATTGATTCGGGTCAGTGGATCTGTTTTGCTGGATGTGGTAATGGAAACGCTTTTACGTTTTGCAAAAAAATAGGATTGGACCCAACCTCTTACATAAACGGGCACAATGATGACGATATCGGAAAGACAGTGAAAGCTAATAGAAACGGCCGTGTTTCCACGGATATCACCCCGGAATTGAGCGCAGAAGATAAGCGTAGGGCACTTGAATATTATAAATACCTTGATGAACATTTCGACGAGCTGACTAAGAATTTGGCCTGGGAAAGGGAAATAATTGAGAAGACCTACACCGGTTACGACCAGGCCAGCAGGAGGTTTACTTTTCTTGAGTTAAATTCTGAGGGGAGGGCTGTAAATCTCAAGTTTCATAAGGGCAAAGACGGAACACAACCGTTTTCAATCCCCGGACATGGTGGATGCCGACTGTATCCGTTGAACCTAATTAAAGGCTATTCACGGAAAGCACCTTTGATTTTTTGTGAAGGGCACGGAGATGCTCTCACTTTACTCTCTCAAGGGTACCAAGCCGTTACCAGTAATAATGGAGCCTTAAGTATTCCACCAGACATTGCACCATTACGGGATTTTCAAAAGATTATGACAGCGTATGACCATGATTCAGCCGGGTGGGATGGATCGATGAAGCTCGCTAAAATGATGAAGACAGAATTCCCCGGAATGCAAGTTTCGATTGCCCATTGGAATAAAACGGCAAGCCAAGGATTTGATATCGGTGATTACTTTAGCAATGGTGGAACGCTGGAATGGTTTGATGAAATGTTGGCGAATGCTGAGCCATTTGAGTTGATAAAGGAAAAACCCGAAAAATTTTACACTCCACAGCCTAAGGTTGTTATCCCCGAGTTCAAACTTACAGATGCTGGAAATGCTGAACTCTTGATTGATTTACATGGAGATAATATAAGGTACAACCACACTCGAGGCCGGTGGTATCTCTGGGGCGGACAATATTGGAAGCCCGATGAAAAAAACGGAGTGATCGAACTCGCCATTGATGCAGCTCGGGCACGGCAGAGAATGGCCGCAGACATTGTTGATAAGGAACAAAGCAAAAAGGCCTTCAAATACGGCCTGTCCAGCGAAAACCTGATGCGGATCAACGCCTGCCTGAACCTGGCGAAGGGAATGGGGTCCGCGGCAACTCTCGCTGATGACTGGGACAAAAACAAAATGTTCTTACAATTCGACAACGGACTTATGAAAATGGACACCATGATATTCCGTCCAGGTACGCCTGAAGATATGATCTCCCAAAGCACCGGTTTCGACTATGATCTTAAAGCCACTTGCCCTACTTGGGAAAAGGCAATCGGTGAAATCTTGGATGGGAACTCAGGATTAATATCCTTCCTCCAGCGGGCTATCGGTTATTCACTCACTGGTGATATCACCCAGCAGTGCTTTTTTCTACTGTATGGGTCCGGTGCGAACGGGAAAAGTGTAATTCTCGAGGTATTACGGTCACTATTGGGTGATTTTTCGGCTGACTCCCCTTTTTCAACCTTTGAATTCAACCGTGGTGCTCAATCAAACGACTTAGCCCGATTAAACGCTGCGCGTCTGGTTACGTCGGCAGAAAGTGGTACCTCAAAACGACTGGATGAAGAGCGATTGAAAGCGATCACAGGCGGCGATGCCATAACGGTCCGGTTCCTTTATCAGGAATATTTTCAATTTACTCCCCAATTCAAACTTTGGTTGGCAGTAAATAGCTTACCAAGTGTGCGGGATTTTTCTCATGGGTTTTGGAGGCGAATCCGTTTAATTCCCTTTAACGTCAAATTTGATGGCAAGACAGCCGATCCCGAACTCGTGGATAAGTTAAAACAGGAACTTCCTGGAATCATGAATTGGGCGCTGGAAGGATACAGCCAGTGGAAAAAGGATGGATTGAATCCGCCAGAAGAAGTAACGAATGCCACCAAGGATTACAAAAATGAAAGTGACGTGGTGGCGGAGTTTCTGGATAGCTTTGTAAACATACACACTCAATCAGGAATCGAAGTGAGAATTAAGGCCAGTGATCTTTATCGGTCGTTCTTTGAATGGCATGAAAAGGAATACACCGGTCCACCTGTAAAGCAGACGGCCTTTGGACGACGGGTATCGATGACCACAGGTATTAAGTCTGAAAAAGTGGGCTCATACAAGTATTATTTGGGATTGGAACTCAAAAATGATCCTAAATAGCCCATTTAATCAAGACAGTCAAGACAGTTTAAAACGGCAGTTTCTCGATGAGAAAACATACTTACCACGACAGTTAGGGTGTGCTTTCTATAAAGTGTTTTGTTTTATACTTCGTATACGGACTTTATATAAAATGGGGTCAAACTGTCTTACTGTCGTGTTTGGGTTGTTAGGTGTGTCAATTAAATGGAAAACAAACTTGCTTCTGTACCCGATCCATTCCCCGGGAAAAGTTGCAACCCCGGCGGTCTCAGGATCGCCGGAAGATTTAATGAAATGAGTGGCCTGATCATAGTACCGTCAGGTTCACGAAGGGCGCTGGTTGACCTCCTGAATCTCCAGCGCCCAAAATTTGGTAAAGAAAGTTAAATGATGG
>Ga0114933_10000797_pt1 | contig 37110 bp, 30 predicted proteins | sample 4SBtaG_FD_89691 | JGI IMG/M metagenome (GOLD analysis project Ga0114933, IMG submission 89691) | Deep subsurface microbial communities from Kolumbo volcano to uncover new lineages of life (NeLLi) - 4SBTROV12_W25 metaG | ecosystem: Environmental > Aquatic > Marine > Volcanic | place: Kolumbo... | reverse complement strand
TATCCGACGAGACGAGGTCTAAAAAACTGCGGAGCGTAATCGCGTAGGTGTCTTTCTTTCTCGACCTGAGAAACTCCGTCGGTCATCCATCTAGGTGCGGGTTGCCCTAGCAAGTGATGGCCGAAGAAATCTTGGAGCCGGTATTGAAAGTCGATTCGATTTTGGAGTTTTCTTAGCCCGTGGCCTTCATCCGGGTATGAGAGCCATATGACCGGTTTTTCCAAAAAGCGGAGTGCGTTATACCACTCTAGGCCCTGTTCCCAGTTCACAGTAGGATCGGATTCACCGTGCAGGTACAGAACGGGTGTGTCCATAGTCTCTACACCTGAGATGGGTGATTCGCGCCAATACAGATCGAAGTCGTCGTAGGGGTTCGTTGCATATCGCCCCTGTCCGTATATGTCGTACCCGTGATTGTTCTGTCCGCTGCCTACAAAAAGTTGATTGAATTCGCTGACGAGGTTGATTGGTGCAGCCCCGTGTGCGATCGCCGCGAACATGTTCGATCGTGTGGCGATATAGGCGCTTCCACCTCCCGAGTATGAGTGTCCGCTTAGACCCACCGCTTCGGGGTCGGCGTATCCCATATCGATGACTTTCTGCGTTGCGGCTTCCACTGCTTCCAACATGTCTGAGTGCGAACTTCCGATGCGGAAGTGCACGTCTGGCTGCATCAAGAGATATCCGTTGCTGACTAAGCCCGCGAAGTTTGGCTGGTGCCTGTATATCGGAGTTGGGTACAGGTGGAGGTCCTGAGAGTATTTTTCGTAAAACCGCACAACCATTGGGAGTCGTTCACCCTCAGCGAAAGTCTCGGGGATCGCTAGTGTGCCTTGGAGTGGGGTGCCGTCGGATAGGGTGTAGTCGAAGAGGATTCGGCTTCCCCAAAGGAATTGGGTCTGCTGAGGATTCGCCGTCGAAAGACGTTGACGCTCAGAGAAGTTCCCGTTGCTGACCCATAGGTCCGGAAAGTCCTGCCAAGTTTGGACAGTGAACAGATAGCGGTCAGCATTCTTGGCCTTCAATGGATATGAAAAGCGACGGGCTTCCCAAGTGAGGTCTTTGAGATCTCTTCCGTCTAGCCGCAAGAATCCCTCATTCTTGCTCCACTCTCCGTAGGCCTCGAGCAGCATAGGCTCGTCTAGGTTAATTGTCTCTTCTTCGGTATCTGTCGCGACGGTCCGGAGACGGATTTCCCTCTCGGTGCCGAAGTTGCCTGTGAGGTTAACGGCCGGGCCGGCGTCGTATGACTGATACCAAACGTCGTACCTATCGTAGAGCACAATGCCGTTGGAATCCGACGTGAAGCCTACTACCCCGTGTGGTGGCTTTTCTCCGAAGCGATCGAATTCTTGGTCGGTGAAGTCGACGGGGGAGCTCGCCGTGAGGTTCGCGTGAGCGTTATTTTCGATGCTGTAGTCCCAGACATTCCCGTCTTTCCAGTACAGGAAGTGTCTACTGTCAGGCGAAAGACCCAGGGTGCGCAGGTGCTCGGTTAGGATAGGCGTGCGATCACCCGTACGTGTGTTGATACGGTAGTAGTCGGCATAGTTGGGCCTCCAGTCCGAAACGTAGGAGTGGTCGTCCCTTCCTATACCCCAACGTCCGTCTCTCGTGATCTGGACGTCACTCATCTGCTCGTCTGCAAGGTGAACCAGGATCGCTTCCTGAAGGTGGATTGCGGCTACGTACGTCCGACTTTGATCCTGAGACAACTGGCTTTGTTGTTGGGACTGTATTCGATCATCTTCCCAGTGCCAGATATTTACATCGGCGAGAGGCAATCCTTCTTCACCCCAGTCCTCCAGTTCCGCCTCCTGAGTTTTTGTCGCGACAAAGACTGTGGAGGCGTCTCCGTTGAAGCTCAGGTCTCCGTTCTCGCTGAGGACCCAGTCTTCTCGTAGTCCGGCCACTGTGGGCCCAAATTCGTATCTTTGGACCAAGCTGTTGCCAACGTCAGAGAAGACCAAGAGTGCATTCTCTCGTTCGGTCGATCCTTCCGGGATTTCACCACGGAGGACGGCAATTGATGTGCCATCGTCCGACCAGACTAGGTTCGCGTAGCGTTCTTTGCTGTTGTCGAGCCCGCGACGCGCTCCATTCGAAAGGTTTATTAGATACAGGCCATTCCCGTCACCCCCGTCTGCGTCGACAGTGTAGGCGAGGTGGGTCCCCGTCTTATTCATTGCGAGCTGCCATACGCTTCCGATCAGCTCTTCGTACCCCTCTGAGAGGTTCCGGAGAATTAGTCCAGTTCCGTCGAAGGCTACTTCGTCCTGTGTCTGTGTCTTTTCCACCCAGAAATGGCTCGACGTAGCAGAGAATCCAAAGTCGTATGCATCCTCCCAAACCCAGGATGTTCCGGATTCTAGGTGTGTCAGTCCGGCCTGATAGGAAACATCGTCACCATTTCGCTCCATCTCCTCCATTTCTTGGAATGGAGGAGAAATCGTGTACCCGACCCACATGCCGTCTGAAGAGAGGATCGCATCGGAGGCTCGCGCGATTTCATGTCGGACACCGCTATCGACGTTCGCTACAACTAGCGTATCGTCCATTCTGACCTTGGTGTACGACCAAGCGACCCAGCGTCCGTCATCGGAAATCTGTTCGCCGTCGATCTGGCGCCAGATGTGATAGTCGGCGATCTCTAGCGGACGTTTTTCACTTGACTGAGCTTCAACATGAGCGGTGGCTACTCCTATGGTGAGAGGTAAAGCAGCCACGACAGTGAGGAGCCGAAATCTTAAAAGAAGGACGCGAGTCATCATCAATCTCTCTTTGGGAGTGCGAGACGGAACTTAACGACCGCTCCCGCTCTTGCGTCAGAGTGGGTTGATGGCGCCATGTCCGTCCTCACAGCTCTGAGTTAAAAAATAGGATGCCTTGAGAAGACGGACATGACGTCGTCAACGTCTTTGCGTCTCACTTTCGGGTTAATGCGGGGTGGGGAGGCCTAGTAATTATTGTTCGACGAAATGTCTTTCAAAGGAGGAAGAGATGCAGTTGAGACAGATGTTGGCAGTGGTTGGTCTGGTACTAGTGTCCAGCTTCGTCCCAGTGCCGTCGGAGTTACAAGCACAGATAGCCGGTAATTGGGAACTGTCGTCCCAGGGACCACGCGGCGGAGATCAGACCATGACGCTGGTCGTAGAAATGAATGACGGCGAACTGACTGGCACGTTGACCCTGCAGCGAATGGGGGAACACACACTGAAGGATGTATCTGTGGACGGTGTGGAATTCAGCTTCTCGGTGACATTGTCAATGCGGGGCAACTCGTTCGAGCAGGAGTTTGCTGGAACTGTAGATGGTGACGAGATGTCGGGAGCAATCTCAGGTGCAAGGGGCCAGCGTGCCTTTACTGGGAAGAGGGTTGGATGAGCTGAAGCTGATGAGTCATCACACCTGAGAACCTGTAGTCAACGAGAGCCTGCTGATCTCGTTGCTAGCTCTTTATAAATGATTCTAGTTTCGGGTTAGGGCTGATGGAGATCCTAGTCGTTCTGAATCTTGTAGCTGCCCTTCAGCGCTAAGTTGTTAGGTCGTCCGCTCGAATCTTCAGGAGACAATGCATGCGGTTCGGTGTCTTGTGTAATTCTATCCCGATTAGGCTTGTTTTCGTTTGTGCTGTGGCCACTGGGTCAGTCAGCGCCCAGGAAAGGCATCTTACCAACGAAGACTACGCTCGTGCAGAGAGTTTTCTGGGCGCGAGTACTACGCCCCTTGTCTATGGTAATTCAGTGCAGCCCCGCTGGATGGACGACGGAAGCTTCTGGTATGCTAATGCGGTGCCGGGCGGAACAGAGTACATCGTGGTGGACCCGTCTTCTGCCATTCAGGCGCGCGCGTTTGACCACAATAGGCTTGGAGAGGCACTTAGCGATGCACTTGGGCAGTCCTTTGGCCCACTAGGGATCCCAGTCACGTCGATGTCTTTTGCAGGACAAGAGGTGTTGTTGGAAATCCGGGGTCTGGGTGGGGCGCGTTGTGATTTAGAGCGATACAGCTGTGTCGCCACGCAATCCAGCAGATCAGCTGTGCAGAGAAATGAGGCCGTATCCCCTGACGGACAACACGCAGCGTTTATTCGTGAGCACAATCTCTGGGTGCGAGATCGGGATTCGGGCGAAGAGACTCAACTCACAACAGACGGAATGGAAGACTTCGGTTATGGCACAAACAATGCCGGCTGGGTACGGCGAGACCGTCCCGTTGTGAAGTGGTCACCCGACTCCCGAAAGATCGCAACCTTCAGGCACGATGCTCGCGGGGTGGGGCTGATGGTTCTAGCTAGTACTAAAGTAGGCCACCCTGAGGCTGATATTTGGCCTTATCCACTTCCAGAGGACACCGTCATCTTCCGTGTTCATCGGATCGTACTCGATTTAGATCGTCCAGCCGGCGACTACATGGTTCGCCTGGATATGGAGCCTGACCAACACCGTTCTACGTGCTCCGACCATATCGAGTGCGGGGGAGAACTCGGCGATCTCGAGTGGAGTACTGACTCTGATCGTTTTGTCTTTGTCTCAACCTCCAGAGACCACAAGGTAGCTCAGGTTAGGATGGCTGATGCTAAGACCGGCGCGGTTCGGGACATTTTTCAAGAGGTCGAGGAAACGTTTTACGAATCCCAGAGCGGGTGGAGGTACTTGTCAGAAACGGAAGAAATTCTCTGGTTTTCACAGAGGGATAACTGGGGAAACCTCTTCCTCTACGACGCCGAGACTGGGGTGCTAAAACGGAAGATCACTGACGGGGACTGGAATGTTCTAAACATTCGTGATGTTGATGACGAGAGGCGAACCGTAAGCTTCATGGGGAATGAACGTGAGCCTGGCGATCCGTATTTCCAGTACCTGTATAGGGTCAACATAGACGGCGGCGACGTACACCTGCTCACCCCTGACAGTGCAAATCATTCGGTCTCACTTGCCCCAGATCGTGAGTTCTTCGTCGATTCGTATTCGACCCCGGTGGTTCCTCCGGTTCATGTGCTGAGGAGTTGGGACGGGAGTGAGGTCCTAACCCTAGAGACCGCTGATATTACTCGTCTCGAGGCGTCTGGTTGGAAGGCACCGATGCCGTTCTCAGTGAAGGCCAGAGATGGTGAGACTTCTCTTCATGGACTGCTTTTTCGGCCGCTTGAATTCGATCCGACACAGGTTTATCCAGTAGTAAACTACCTCTATCCAGGCCCACAGAGCGGTTCGGTGGGTTCTAGGAGTTTTAGACCTGCACACCGTGACCTGCAGGCAATCGCAGAACTCGGCTTCGTTGTGATCGAACTTGATGCGATGGGTACGCCTATGAGGTCAAAAGATTTTCATGAGGCATACTACGGCAATATGGGTGACAACGGGTTGCCTGATCAAATGAGCGGCATCAAGGAACTCGCTGAGCGTTACTCATGGATTGATGCGACGAGGGTGGGGATTTACGGTCACTCAGGTGGAGGTTTTGCGGCAGCAGACGCAATCATGCGCTATCCCGACTTCTATTCGGTTGCTGTTTCTCAGGCCGGGAATCATGACAACCGCAACTACGAGGATGACTGGGGTGAAAAGTGGCAGGGCTTACTAGAAGTCTACCCAGATGGCACGACGAATTATGACAACCAGGCCAATCAGCTTCTTGCAGGGAACCTTAAGGGCAAGCTACTCATCGCACATGGCACGCTTGACACCAACGTGCCTCCATCGAATACGATGCTTGTCGTTGATGCCTTGATTGCGGCGAACAAAGATTTCGATCTTCTCATGTTGCCGAATCGCGGGCACGGCTTTGGTAACGAGCCGTACATGATGCGTAGGCGCTGGGACTACTTTGTGCGACACCTACTTGGGGCTGAGCCGCCTGCTGGGTACGAGTTTGGCAAGCTAAGTCGTCCGGCCGGTTGATTGGTTCTCCGGGTTCATTAATCCAACCGATCTGATTCAGTCTCAGAGACCGTCACAGTGACCATTACAACTGGTTCATTTGGGCGGTCTCCGAAGCCAGTTTCGATCTTTCCGATCGCTTCTACTACGTCCATGCCACCGGTCACCTTTCCGAAAATCGCATGCTTCCCGTCTAGCCAGTTCGTTGCCGCAAGCGTGATAAAGAACTGGGATCCTCCGGTATTTGGTCCGGCGTTCGCCATGGAGAAGAGGCCCTTTTCCGTGTGTGCGAGACCAGGAGCGAATTCGTCGGAGATCGTGTAACCGGGTCCGCCTCGTCCCGTGCCATCGGGACAGCCGCCCTGGATCATGAAATCCTTTATCACCCGATGAAAGATCAAGTCGTCGTAGTATCCTTTCTTCGCGAGGTCTATGAAGTTGCCCGCGGTTATGGGTGCTTTGTCCATGTACATCTCTGCCGTGATCGTGCCGTGGCTCGTCTCGATCGTGACCGTCGGGTTGGTCATGAGTTCTCCTTCTGCATGGTTCTTCGAATCGGCAAAGGCTAGCAAAGGGGAGTAGTGATTGCCAGCCCGCTGGGGTGAGGCGAGAATGGGCTCATGCTAATCCGAATACGTTTCTCTTTGATCGCGGCCCTGACCACGGCAACTTGCACGCCAGCTCTGCAATTGACTCCTAGTGATGCGGGCGCAGTTTTGTCGATGCAGACGCTGGACGCTCCCGATCCGGGCCGGTCAGGCCCGTACGAGGTTCTCACGCTCTATTACGGGTCGGGAACGGATAAGAATCGCCCTGAGTACCGCGATTCGGTCTCGATCACTACCCCAACGGTAGACGTGTCGAAGATGGTTTCGCTCGGCGATTCTGAGCAGGAGCGGAATGATTACTGGGGATTCACTAGCGAAGAGATGCCACTCAATGGGCGCGTTTGGTATCCAAACGGTGACGGACCCTATCCACTCGTTCTCGTTGTGCATGGAAACCACAATATGCGCGACTTCTCGGATCCGGGTTATGACTACTTGGGCGAACTCATGGCGAGTCGCGGCTACATCCTGGCTAGTATTGATGAGAACTTCATAAACGGTGGCATCCGGGGTGAGAATGACGCACGCGGCTGGTTTCTGCTTCGTCACGCTAAGCTCTTCGAAGAGTTCAATGGGGAAGCGGCCAACCCTTTCAACGGAAAGGTCGACATGGAGAACATTGTTCTCATCGGTCATTCCCGAGGCGGTGAAGCGGTGGCGAATGCGGCTGCGTTCAATGGACTGTCGCACTACCCCGATGACGCTTCAATGCGGTTTGATTTCGATCTTGCGATCAAGGGAATTATCTCGGTTGCCCCGGTCGACGGTCAGTACCTGCCGACCGGCAGGAAGGTTGTGGTTGAGGACGTAAGCTACCTAACCTTTCATGGGTCTCACGACGGGGATGTCACTAGTTTTCACGGTCTGAGACTCTATGACCGGCTTAACTTTACTGATCCCAATGTCTTCAACTTCAAGTCAGCAATCTTCGTGTATCGGGCAAACCACGGTCAATGGAATACTGTCTGGGGGGCTTTCGATGGAGGCCCAAGGTCAGGTCGGTTTCTAGACCTGCGTGGCCTGATTCCAGGGGAAGAGCAGCGTCGCTTTGCGGAGATCTATGTTTCGGCCTTCCTAGACGTCGTCACAAAGGGCGACAAAAGATATTTGCCGATCTTTCGCGATCATCGTGTTATTGGTCAGTGGCTTCCCGAAACGATGTATATCACCCGATTTGAGACTAATGGTTTTCGTCCACTAGCGACCTTCGAAGAAGATATCGACGTTACCTCTGGGACGGAGGAAGGCGTCGTTCTGCGAGGTGATTCGCTCTCTTCTTGGAGAGAGGAAACACTCCAGCTCCGCTCAAGTAACCGCAATAATACGTCGGCCTCACAAGAAAATCAGGCCGTCACGATAGCATGGAATAACCGGATGGCCGGGTCGGATACGACACGCCATGGTCCTGCGGCTCGCTTGGCCGTTCAGTTGCCTGTTTATCTAGCGGCGAACTGGTCTCTGTCAGATGCGACAACTCTGGATTTCATGCTTGGCCCGACACCTCGTATTCCAAGTCCTAGAAAGGACCCAAATTCGGTTAGTGAGATGGGATCGGATACGGTCCGGACATCGGTCTCTAGCGATGCGCGAGAGCCTTCCCCGGTCGACCTGAGCGTTGAGGTGACTGATGCGGCAGGGGTGTCCTCTCGGGTTACGCTTAGCGATTACGGGGCGATTCGACGACCGCTGGAAACGTATGTACTGCGTCGCCGCGATATTGAAAGTCAGCGGTTTGCGGAGCACTGGGAACTCGTACTTCAGACCTTTTCGATCCCGCTTGGCGATTTCGTGGCACAGGCCCCGCACCTTGATCTCCGGCGCATCACGTCTCTCGCCTTTGTATTTGATAAGGTGCATGCGGGTGAGGTGTCGATAGATCAGATTGGGTTCAGCGACCTGGACCCAGCGTTCTTAAGCGCGAGAGTAGAAAGCTCAGGAAGGTAGGATTATTGGTTTGCTCTCTGGCAGAGAGTCGCGCCGTATTTAGAGAGTGTTGCCGAAAAGTCAGCGCCAGCTGACCCCGAACCGATGCGACCCTCTTTCGGGTGCGCTACTCACTGGCCGAAAGGCCCACTCTAGAATCAAGTCGTCTAACCAGACTGCGAAACCAGTCGTGAAGGATGACATTTCGCTTTTCTGGGGCACATCCTGTAGGCCAATTCGTAGGACAAAGGTTCTGCCTCGAACAGGGTAATAGCCTATTTCGGCGCCGGCTCCATAGGTAAGAGAGTCTTGGCCGTCGAGGCCTGCGTTGGCCGCAAGTCCAACGTCAAAGATGCCCACCTGTTGTCCATAGGCACCGGCTCCGAGGACGATGCGAGATGGCCGGGGGCCAAAATCTTCAAACGGTTCGTCAAGTATGTCGTGGAAGGGTTTGTTACCGATGTCGTGGGCTGTCAAGCCGACTCCGATGGGGCCTAGGTCTGCAGAAATCCCGAAGTCGATGAGCATGATGTTTTGCTGCAAAGACTCGAACCGTGTCTCGAGCAGGTCTACCGCGAGGCCTGCAGAAAGCGCTCCTGAGAGTTCAAGGCCGTAGCCGATGCTGACTGTACGCTCATAGCCTCGGTCTCCACCCGACCTGAAGTGGTGGCCCTGCCCTATGGGGGCATGCAGCTCATCCTCGGACTTCGTACTGTACTGAAGGGTTCGGAGTCCGATGCCTAGGGCGCCCCCAAGAAATTCGAACGCTCCGGACATTGAAGCTGCCGAGGAAGCGCTCCCCCAGCGTTGCAGGCTGCCCCCGAAACCAGTCGCGCGCGCTAGAAGGGCGGGGTGATAGAAGAGCACATCAGCATTGCCCGAGTTGAGAACGTAGGAGTCTCCTAGGGCCATCGCGCGCGTTGATGCTGGAAGTGTCGTGGTCCTAGGAAGAACGCTATGGCTTTGTGCTGAGATCGCTTGGGAGAACGTTAGTACGCTGAGAAGAACGAGAGCGATCGGAAGGCGCATTGAGGGGGTGGCTTGGCGGGACGGACGGGAGCCTCAACCTTGTGACCGACGGGTGTGGAGTCAACGCGACCCGTCTTCTTTTTGGATCCGTTGCTTGAAGTCTTCAATGAGTCGAAACGCAATTGATCTTGGATGTGGCCGTAACGGGAGGTCGTCGGCATCGAACCATTGTGCATCAGTCAGTTCATCCGGATCGATAAGTAGGTTTCCATCAAGCCAATCGGCAATGAAGCCGACCATGAGCGAGTTTGGGAATGGGTGTGATTGACTCCCGAAGTATCGGATGTTGTGAACACGGATGCCGACTTCTTCTTTTATTTCTCGGTGTACGCACTCTTCTGGTGTTTCTCCCGGTTCGACAAATCCGGCAAGCGTTGAATAAACTCCGTCGGCGAACCGCGGAGAGCGCCCGAGCAGTGCTCGTCGGCCCCTTTGGACCAGCACAATCACAGCGGGTGAGATCCGCGGGTAATGCATCTGTCCGCACTCGGGACAACGGATGCTTTGAGTCTCAGGATCTAGTGCGGTGGGCGCAGCGCATCGAGAGCAGAAGCGATGCGTCAATATCCAGTCTGCTTTCTGGCGAGCAGTTCCTACGATACGGAAGTCTTCAGGTGACAAGTGCCGCCAAGCTGAGCGTAGAGGGTAACCCCGCAGCCCCGCTGCATGTACCAGCCCCAAGTCTTCAGAAGGGAGAACGTGAACACGGACCGACTGGCCGTCTGCGGTCTGAATTTCTACGTCGACTACTGACGCCGCGAGGCGAGATGTCCCTAGAGCGTCTGAGAGGGCTTTTCTGGTAGGCAGCTCTGGGGTTGGGTCCCCTGCAGTCAGAACCGTCAGGGTTCCCACGAAAATGAGGTCAATCACTGCTGCGGTCTCCTGTCCAAGATCGCAGTGCGACAGCAGCCTGCGCAGGTGACCCACATGCGGTCTCGAACGTATGCTACGTCTTTGCGGGGTGACACGGCTCGGCGGTCGAGTGGGATATCACACCGAGGGCACTCAAGCGCCTCGCCTGAGCGGAACGATGATCCGAGAGCCCTCGTTTCCGCATCCGAGTAACGGTTAAGAGTCACAGGGTATAAGCTTTCTCAGCAGGGTATTAGTTCTAGGTGTCATGGAAACAGCCGAAAGATATCTATTCCCTAAGCTTGCGGGCTGAGTTCCGCGACGCGCTCTCGAACCGTCGGACCCCCAATGACTTCGATCCTCTTTCAGCTCGCCATTGCAGGAGCGTTGTCCGCGAGCTTAGTGGAGGCAGAACCCACCTTCAGTGTGCTAGGGTTGTCCGACCCCGGTGATCGAATTCATGAGCTTTTGGCTCAGCCTGGATCCCCGAGCGATCTTGAGGTCGAAACCCCCGCGGTTGAGGTTGCCGGGATCGAAGTAGACGGACGCCTCGATGACGAGGCGTGGGAGCATGCCGCTTTGCTAGACGGGTTCACTCAGTTTCGTCCCATAGAGGGATCGGAGGCGACCCAGGACACTAAAATTCTCGTGCTCGTAGACGCTGAAGCGATTTACTTCGCTGTAAAAGCGTTCGACGAAAGCCCCGCCTCAATAAGAGCGACCCTAACAGATCGGGATAGTTACACATATACCGATGACTACGTCCGCTTCATTCTTGACACGTTTGATGATCAGCGCAGGGCCTATGTGTTCACGGTCAACCCCTATGGCGTCCAGCATGACGGGCTTTGGAATGAAATAGGAGGCAGTACAGGCCGCCGCGGGCGGGGAATGTTTTCACCGATTGATGACAACCCGGATTTCCTGTGGGAATCGGATGCAGAAATAACTCAGTGGGGTTATCAGGCCGAGATCCGGATTCCGTTCAAGAGCCTTCGGTTTCCTGAGCTTGCCGAGCAGTCCTGGGGCCTTCAGGTAGAGCGCAAGATTCAGCGGAACGGCTATGAGAGCTCTTGGGCTCCAATAACAGGCTCAGTAGCGAATCGCTTGGCTCAGGCTGGTAAGTTGAATGGGCTGCGGGGACTGGACATGGGCCTGTTCATGGAGGTCAACCCATTCGTCACCGGTTCACGAAACGGATCCGTCGACGATAGCGAAAACTTCGTCCATGCTAATCCAGCGGGAGAGTTCGGGTTTAACGCTACGTACGGCATAACGTCCAACTTGACTCTCGATGGCACCTTCAATCCGGATTTCAGCCAGGTTGAGGCAGATGCTGGTCAGGTTCAGATCAATGAACGCTTCGCACTTTTTTACCCGGAAGCTCGTCCATTTTTTCTTGAAGGCACCGAAATCTTCGGTATGCCCAAGCAACTCGTATACACTCGTACGATTCAGAATCCGATCGCTGGGGGAAAGCTGACCGGTAAAATAGGTGGGTTAAGTGTCGGGTACCTGGGAGCGATTGACGAGACCTTCTCAGTGGGTCAGGAGGATATCTATGTGAACCTTCTGAGGGCACGCGCAGACTTGGGCACCTCTTCCACAATCGGCGCGGTTTACACGGATCGTACGTCAAACTCTAATGATTTTAATCGTGTGCTGGGCGCGGATGCTCGAATCCAGGTTGGTGGCCGCTACACCTTCACCGTAATGGGGGCTCGGAGCTTTACAAACAACGTGATGCTAAGGGATAGGAAGGATGGAGCAATGGGCTCTTTGCGCTTTGAGCGAGCAGGGAGGACGCTCCAGCTAAACGCCGAATTTGAAGACACACAGCAGAGTTTCAAGCCTGGGAGTGGGTTTTTTCAGCGGATAGGAACCGCCCAAGCGAATTCGCGAATATCGTACACGTGGTTTGGGAAGCGCGGGGCTTTTTTTGAATCAATCGGCCCATCGCTCGAGGTTAAGGCTTTCTGGGATCATGAACGCTTCTGGCGTGGCGAGGGATTGGAAGAAGGAGAAGTTCAACTCAGCAGCAGGTTTAGCTTCAAAAACAATGTGACCGTTTGGGCAAACTATAAGTTCTCTAGATTTGTCTTTCAGCCTGAGCAGTACGAAGGCTTGTTTGTGAAGGATCCAGTGGGTGGCAAGCGGCCGTTCCGTCCAGGCCAAGAGCTTTTCGATGCACTCCCGAGCGCAACTGTTGGAATATGGGTCAATAAGTGGGAGAAGATTAGAGGCAACGTACGTTTGACTCGCAGTCAAAGACCCATCTTTGACCGGTGGTACAATGTGGCTGTCGAGCCTGCCAATTCTTTTTCCGGTGAGGCTCGTCTGAATCTATACCCGACGAGATCGGTATCGGCTGAGGTGGGAGCGAACTGGAGTAGACTGACCCGCCGAAGCGATGGCGTTCAGCATTCGACCGCCATCATTCCTAGAGCGAAACTAAGGTACCAGTTTTCAAGAGCTTTTTTCTTGCGGAGCATTTTCGAGTATGGAAGCCAAGAATCGATAGCGCTTCAAGATGGTGTAGCGAGTCTGCCTTTGATTGGGTGTGCAGGGGCCGACTGCTCTCCGCGCTCTGGCGGATCGAATCACGATTTTAGAATCGAAGGGCTCTTGGGTTACGAACCATCGCCGGGAACTGTGTTCTTTTTCGGCTACACACGTCAGATGGTTGATGCCAGAGCGTTTGGCTTCGAAGACGTGCGTCCGACCGAAGACGGACTTTTCGTCAAACTGAGCTATCGGTTCCGCCTGTAGCGACCGTAGCTCAGTAGCGTTAAGGTTGTCCCCTTACAAAGCCCGTCGGCGTCTCAGTATGTCCGCCTAAGGGCTAAGCCTCCAATGGATGGAAAGCGTGGGAAAAGACGCGATTGAGATTGAAGGAACTGTAACTGAAGTGCTACCAAACGCGACGTTTCGAGTGTTGCTCGAGAACGACCATGAGGTGCATGCCTATCTCTCGGGCAAGATGCGGCAGAACTACATTCGGGTTCTGGAGGGCGATCGAGTTAAGGTTGAGATGTCCCCTTACGACCTCTCGAAAGGCCGCGTTACCTACCGCTACAAATAGTAGAGCTCAAAGCCCCCGGTACTGCATATTGTACCGGGTGGCAGGAATGAGATGAGCGTAAGCTCGGAGTAGTCCTCCAGTGCGACCAGCTTGCACGAGAATGAGAATCGCAAGTAACTGCGCGGGTTTTCACGGGTTTTTCCCTTGACGACTCGGAAAGGGGTGTGTACCGTAGGTCATGCTGTTATTCGCAGGCACGGAAACACTTGATCCTACGGGGCTTTTCAGCTGCTCTAGGCACCATGGATTTCGCAGTTTCTTCGGTCTGCACTCACTGCGGCCTCGGTCGCGAAATTTCCATCATTCTCGTTCCAAATCAGGAGCCATCAGATGAACAAGTCCGACCTTGTGGATGCCCTCGCCTCAGCTGCTGGTATGACCAAAGCTGACGCATCTCGTGCGGTAGACGCGATGTTCTCCCCTAGTGACGGGATTATTGCCGGCGCTCTGAGCGGTGGCCATCGTGTTCAGATTACTGGATTCGGCACGTTCGAGGTTAAGCACCGCAAGGCTCGCATGGGTCGCAACCCCCGTACAGGGCAGTCGATTCAGATTTCTGCGAGCAACAGTCCTGCGTTCAAGGCCGGTAAGGGTCTGAAGGACGCTGTGAACTGAGTCTTTCGGTTGGCCAAAGGGGCGAAGCTAGCCTGGAGTAGCTCCTCCTCGTAGGAGCCTTGGGCCGAATAAAGTAAGAGGCCACGTCGCGCGCGCGACGTGGCCTCTTTGTTAGCGCGCGGGACGACTTTTACGGGCTGTTGGCTTGGCACGAGGGCGGTCGAAGTCCACTCTCGCTGCGCGGCCTCGTAGGCTCGTACCATTGAGGGCTTGAATCACTTTCCGGGCGACTGACTCGTGGACCTCTACTATAGAGTGGCTCTCCCGGATCTCTATCCGCCCGACTGAATCACCAGTTAATTCAGCCTCACCTGTGATTGCGCCAAGAAGGTCGCCTTTACTGAGTCCGTCACGCTCACCAACGCCGACGAACAGCTTTGACCACGAAGGAGTTCCGGGTGCTCGCGCTGCGGCAGTGGATGATCCGTGTGTTTGCGCATGGTCAGCGGACCCTGATTTTTTTCTTAGCAGAGCTACAGCTGCTGCTGCTACTTCCACCGGATCGTGTTCTCGGAAGATAGGCTCAAGAGCGTCGATATATGGAGCAATGTCTCCTTCCTGTAGCGCCGGTTCTAGCATATTCCGGATCTGATCGGTCACACCCCTGTCCCGCATCGGTGGTGGGAAAGGGATGGTTTCGTAGCCAGTTTGTTTTCCTAGCGCGCGCAGATGGGCGACCTCCCTCGGTAGCACTACCACAACGCCGTCTGACGTAAGCGAATGGCGCCGGTCGAGCGTATCAGGATCAGCCGGTGGGTCACAGCTTATGACGGCTAAGCCCTCACTGTTTTCAATCCCTGAGCGTGCTTCCAGGGCATCGATGCCGAGCCACACTGGCACAGATGTGTCGCCGGGAGCGCCAGCTATGAATCCATGCAGCGTTAGGTAATCGCCGACATCCGCTGCACGATCTTCGCTTCGGCAGAAAACAAGAACGTGTTGGGCACCATCCGTGATCAGTTCGTCAACGATCGCTAGGGCTGCAGCCTCAGTCGGCTCTGGCGCGATACGAAATCTTATCTGTCCCCGCTTCGGCACATCGGATGTGGGGGTCGGTAGCGTCACGGTCCGCTTGAAATGCCTTCCGATAAGGTCCTGAATTCCAGAGGTGATAGGAAGGCTGCTCAGGATGCGCTGGGTACCGCTAGGTAAGTATCCTAGGGTGCGCTCTAAGGACTGGAGACCACCGAGGCTCTCGATCGACTGAGCCTGATCGACTACGAGCACCTGGGCGGATGAAACATCCACGACATTTTGTTCTAGTCCAGCCAGGAGATCGTCAGGGGTTGTGAAGAGTAGGTTTGCTTGGCCGGGCAGAGTCCAAGAAGATCCTAGGGCCGCTACGGAATGTCCTGTCATAGATGATAGTCGAGCGGCTGATTCAGCGAGCCGGTCCGCAGTGTCCGGAGTAGCACAAAGCACAATGCACTGAACCTTGTTGTCGCTTGGCTCAATGTTTTCCAGCAGTCCGACCAACCATGTCGTGAGCAGGCCCGATCCGGGACCAGCCTTGAGCACAATGTTGTTGCCTTTGGCGACTGTTGGGATGGCGGCTTCTTGTAGCGGAGTTGGTATCTCTATCCCTTCCCCGGCGAGGGCCTCGGTGATTTCAGAGGAGAGGCCTAGGTCTTCAAACGATTTCACGGAGATCTCTCAGTTAGCTCGGCTCACCCGAACCCGGACCACCTGCGTCTCCGGGCTCGTATGGCAATTGGGTGAGGAGACGCTGTAGTTCGTAATCGAGCCGCGAAGTGCGGAGCTGGTCAGTGTTCGCTACTACGTCAGTATAAGGTCCGTGGCGGTGAGCGGAGATGGTGACGATGCCCTCTGCCCCCGCCCACGTCGCCTCGTGGTCGGTCTTTTCGGAGCATTGGAGTCCCAACATGTCGGGAAGGAAGGTATCTGCTTGCTCGAGGACCTCGCTTGGTGAACTCGCTGTCTTTCTTCTGTAACCGGCCATGATCCGAGAGATTGGGGGTCTTTGGCAGTCTTTCAGGTGCCGAGTAAGGTGCCGAGCGCAGTCCTGTTGTGGAAGCCCTCCAGACGCTTTACTCCTTTGACGATCGTCGTCGGGCGCGTCACAGATGCGGCTTGGGCTTCTTGTGCCGAGCCCTTTACGACCGCTTCGTACCTGTCGACGTCGAGGATTGCTTTGCACTCAGTGCGGTTCCATCCATGGTCCGTAGCGATCTTTACCAGAACGTCTACCCGGCCGATATCCAAACCCTTAATTGCGTATGCTTGCGCTACTGCGAGCCTCAAGGAATGTGCTGATTCTCTCCTCTCTTCCTCTGCGTGAGCAATTAATTCATGGGCTTTTCGTGTCCATGGGACAAGACGTGGAGGATTTAGCGTGACGCCAATCCTCTGCGCTATAGGAATTGCTGATTCCCACAAGAAAGAGACTTCTGGGTCGTTGAGACTCACCAACGGGCTAGGTGGTGGACGCACTTCGAGCGCTCGCCATTTGATGCAGGAATCGAGCACCCATGATTCTCTGTCTCGTCGTGCCGCCTTGATCTCTAGCATGAGCAGCACAGAGGCGGGGTCGACAAAGTCATACCAGATGTCGATCGGGTTTCTCACCATGGAGCCTCCTGCCATATTTCGGGTTCTCCCGGTCCTTAAGCGAGGTTCAGATGCAGTTCAGCGCGAATGTAGAGAAGCTCAATCCGTCCGCTACGATTGCAGTGAGTACTCTGGCGAAAAAGCTAGCGGCAGAAGGTCGGGATATCATCAATCTGAGCGCAGGTGAGCCCGATTTCGATACGCCTGCATTCATTGCTGAGGCGGGTACGGCTGCAATACGTGAAGGTCGAACTCGCTATACGCCAACTGCGGGTATTCCGGGGCTCCGAGTAGCGATCGCTGAGCGGCTCAGTGATCGCTCGGGTCGCGCTATGGATCCAGACGGTGTCGTGGTGACCACCGGGGCCAAGCAGGCACTCTTCAATGCCATATTCACTCTGTTCGGGCCTGGCGATGAGGTTCTGGTAGCGGCGCCATACTGGACTACCTATCCGGACTTGATCAAGATCGCGCGGGCTGAACCAATAGAGGTCTTTGGGGGACAGTCCAACGACTTTAAGGTGACTCCGGCTGACTTGGATCAATCTGTTACCGATGCGACGCGCGGACTGATTATAAACACGCCCTGTAACCCGACTGGGGCAGTTTATTCTGAGGATGAACTGTGTGCGCTAGCGGAGTGGTGTCGCGAACGCGGTGTGTGGCTTTTGAGCGATGAGATCTATCGTCACATTTACCACGAGGGTGAGGGTGCAGCTCCAGGCATTCTCGGTCTTGCCCCGGGGACTCTTGGTCCACATGTGTTGATCGACGGTGCCTCGAAGAGCTTTGCGATGACCGGGTGGCGAATTGGCTTCACCTATGCCGATACTGAGGTGACAAAGAAGTTTTCAGCCCTTCAGAGTCAAATAACATCGAACGCGGCAACACCCTCTCAGTTCGCGGCGCTTGCCGCATTCAAGGAAAAGGACAGCGCTGGTATTGCACTCGCTTCGATGGGTCAGGCCTTTGCGCGCCGCCGCGACCTAGTTTGCCGTCTGATGGATGATCTTCTCCCTGGCGTTCCATTTATCAGGCCGTGCGGCGCATTCTACCTATTCTTCTGTGTCGAAGGCTTCTTCGATGAGGAGATCACCAGCGCAACGCAATGGTGTAGCCAGCTCCTTCAGCAACAGGGTGTAGCGCTAGTGCCGGGGGCAGCCTTTGGAGATGATAGCTGGGTTCGCATGAGTTTCGCTTCTGCGGACGAAGTGATCGAGGAGGCATTTATGCGCATCTCTTCTGCCGTCCATAAGGACGCTTCTGGACAGTAATACTAGAGCGGCTCGCCAAATAACCGCGCAGGTTAAGCGAAGAGTTCGCTTAGGCCGCTTTCAATCGATCCAAAAGGTTTTGACAGGATCGATGCACCATCTCATAGACCGTCTCGAATCCGCTTGCTCCACCGTAGTAGGGATCCGGAACCTCATCTCCTTCGGTCCCCTCATCATACTCGCGTAGCAAGTGAATCTGGGCCCCTGACCCGTTAGGCTCTAGCAGGCGCTCAATGTTGCGGAGGTTCTCACGGTCCATTGCGATAACGTAATCAAACCGGCCCAAGTCCTCTTGTGTAATCTGCCGAGCGCGGCTTTCCAGTTCGACGCCGTGTCGGCTTGCGACCATAGCTGCGCGTGCGTCAGGGCGTTCACCTACGTGCCATGCGCCGGTGCCCGCAGAGTCGATTTCGAATCGGTCAGCGAGACCAGCTTCCTGCACTAGATGGTGGAAGATTCCCTCAGCCAGCGGTGAACGGCAAATGTTGCCGAGACAGACAAAGAGAAGCGACGTCTGATTTGAATCGGGCTTGTTCGTGTCCACGGACGCGGCGGTCGTCTAGTGGTCGTCGTGGGAAGGCAGCGTAGGCTCCTTCCATCCGACTGCGAACTTGCCAGTGTACGCTCAGGAATTCAAGGTGTGAGAGTTAAATTCGTTTGATTCGGTTTCTTGCGGTCGGGGCGCTTCGTTACCTTTGAAATGCAATCGTTCCGACCTCGGGTGAGACGAAATCATGGTCGGAGCCCCTGAAGGTGAGGACCGATCGTGGTGAACAATAAGACTTTTGCAGATCTCGGGTTGTCGGCTGAGCGTCTGGCTGCCATTGAGATTCTGGGTTGGACTATCCCCACACCAATCCAACATCAGGCGATTCCCGCAGGCATGAGCGGAACTGACGTCGTTGGCATTGCCCAGACTGGTACAGGAAAGACCGGGGCCTTTATGATCCCGGCGCTTGAGCGTGTAAGGGTGGGTGGCGGCTTGCAGGCTTTGGTTCTGTGTCCGACGCGCGAGCTGGCACAGCAGGTTTCCGACGATACGGTATCTCTGTCAAAGGGTACAAGTATTCGATCCGAAGCCATATTCGGTGGCGTTAGTTACGAGCCTCAGATCAAGGCGCTCGAGCAGGGCTATGAGGTCATCGTGGCGACGCCAGGACGGTTTATCGACCATATGAACTCAAAGCGCGTTGACCTCAGCAAGGTATCGTATCTAGTGCTCGATGAAGCGGATCGGATGCTTGATATGGGCTTCAGACCGCAAATCGAGGAGGTTTTTCGCGGCATGCCTCGACGGCGACAGACGATGTTGTTCAGTGCTACGATGCCGAACGGAGTTCATGACCTGGCGCTCCGTATGACGAACGATGCACTCTGGATCGAGGCGACGCCGCCGGGAACGACGGCTGATGGTATCGACGAGCGTTTTTATTCTGTGAAGCCTGACAGGAAGAACGCTCTTCTTATGAGCCTCATCAATGAACCAGGTTGGGAGCAGGTTCTGATATTCACGCGTACGAAGGCCGGCGCTGATGTGCTCGAGAGGCTCCTGCAACGGGAGGGCATAAAGGTCGACGCAATGCACTCTAATAAGCAAATGAAATACCGGACGCGTGCCCTAGAACGATTCGCCCGCGGCGAGATCCGCGTTCTGGTTGCTACGGACGTTGCACAGCGAGGACTGGATGTAGATGGCATAACACATGTCGTGAATTACGATGTGCCCATAGATCCAGAGGACTACGTCCACCGCATCGGGCGTACGGGGCGAGCGGGCGCGACTGGAACCGCGATCACTTTTGTCACGGCTGGCGATCTTGGCGCGATAAAGAGCTTGGAGCACCGGCTAGGAAGAGCTGTCGAGAAGACGCATCTAGAGGAGTTCGACTATGCGGGTGCGCCGCCCACCAACGGAGGGAAGATTGGAGGCAGAACGAAGAAGTCTTCGCGGACCGGTGGAGGCATGGGCTCAAAATCCGTTGACGACCTGACGCCCGAAGAGCTCGCAGAACTATTGGATCCTAGATCCTAAAGGAGGCCGTGAGTGAGTCGCGTTTACTCTAGGTACGGAGCTAACTATCAGAGCGTGTCCTTCAAGTTCGAGGCGAAATCACTAACTGAGGTGGGGTTCAGGCGAGACCATGAAGCATCAATTCCCGTCAATAAAAGGGACGAGTGGTTCCAGCTGATAAAGACGGTTGAGGTGACGTCCGAGGCTGAAGGGGGAGTCCAGTTTGAGGTGGAACAGCAGCTTTTGGATCGTCTCGAGGAACGGGCTTGGGCTGCCGTGGACTCACTTCCTCTAGGCGGTGTAGCGATCATTGAAAATGAGCGCGGAGGCTTGGATCAGCCCAAACCTCGGCAGTCGATTGGCAATATCGTTGTGGGGGGTGAAAACCAATTCCATTTCACCTATGGAATCGAACCGCCTCTTAGGATCGGCTTATACCGGAGGCGAAAAGAGTCAGGAGCTTTCTGATCGGTCTGTCTTTGCGGGGATGTAGGCGTATCTCCACAGTTCTCAGGCCGTCACTAGGGCTTTGGGCTACCGTAGTCCCACCGCCCGCCCGTCGAGCTCCCACGCAGGGTCGGGTGTGATACCAAGATGAGTAAGGGCGGTAACAGCAACATCAACGATGAAAGTGTCCTGATCTACACTTCCGATCTGCACGGCGGGTCCACTGGCCAAGATAAAGGTGGTCATCTCTATGGCTGAGAGGCCGCCGTGCCCCCCATCCGCCCGTCGGCCGTGGTCCGTGCTGATTAGAATCAGCCAGTTCTCTTCGTGGAACGTCTTACGCGCTTGGATCGCATCGACTAGAAGGCCGACGTGGTAATCGGAGAGTGCTATTGCCTCTCGGTATTCAGCACCGATTGAATTATGCTGGTGACTCGTCTCGTCGGGATTGCCAAGGTAAACGAAGAGTGCGTCTGGATCAGCTTCATTTAGATGCGAGACCGCAGCCGAGGTTACCTGGAGGTCGCCTTCCGCCCACCCGGTGACATACCCGTTGATCGAGATACGAACGTCGACCGTAGGCGATATTGTTGGCGCGTCACCGTCGATCTGCATGAGAGGTAGCCAGTCCACCGCAGCAAAAGTTGACATTTCTGGCTGAAGAAATTCTAGACGGGTAAGGAAATCGGGGTACTTATCGTATCTCCTTCCATCGAACTGATTGTCCATAACCCCATGTTTGTCGGGCCATACTCCCGTGAGCATTGAGGACCAAGAGGGTCCTGATACTGATGGCACGGTCGTTCGGGTGCGATCCGTGAAGGCCCCCTTTTCTTTAAGCGCGTCGATGTTGGGCGTCGACACCTCGGCTAGTACATCCGGGCGCACACCATCGATACCTATGAGTAACACTTTCGGCGTCCGGTTTTCGAGTGCTACGGGACCTGAGTTTTTGGCGGGGGCCTGATCGCAGCCTAGGACACCGAATGCTATTATAGCTATCGAGATCGATTGCAAAATCGCTCTCGTTCTGTTCGACTTGCGGTTGGATTTCATCAGGTGACCCTTGGGAGGTTGAAGAAATGTCTGTTCGGCATGTGGACACTCTTCCGGCACAGGAAGTTAAGGCTGGTAAGGATACGAAGGTTCAGGTACTGATCGGACCCGACCAAGGGCCGAATTTTGCATTGCGCCGCTTCATCATGGATGCCGGGGGCGGCATGCCGCTCCATACTAACACGGTAGAGCACGAGCAGTATGTGTTGCGTGGAAGCGCACGAGTCCAGATTGGCAGCGAGGTGCACGAGGTTGAAGAAGGGGATGTTGTGTTCATCCCGGGCGGCGTGCAGCATAACTATGAAGCTGGTGATGACGGCTTCGAGTTCCTATGCGTGGTTCCTAACCGACCCGACAAGATATGTCTGGTGGACTGCTAAAATCGGGATCGGATTCTTGGTCGCCGAGGTTGTAAAAGGCATTAGTCCACCGGAAGTGCGAGTGCAATGAGTTCAGCTGGCTGCCCACCACCACCGACCGACATCACGATGAACTGACGACCTTCGTGCATGTACGTCATTGGTAAACCAACTTGAGCATTCGGAAGCTCAATCTCTGCGATGGTTTCCCCGGTCGCTTTGTCTAGCGCGCGGAACATCGCTGCCCCTGATGCCCCCTCTCCGGTAAAGAGCAGTGTACTTGTAATTAGGACGCTTGCGCGCGACACCTTTCCGGTTCGAGGTATCAACTCGGGGGCAACTCCAAGAGCCTCAGCTACCCCTTCTGGCGTGTCGCCGTTTGGGACGGTCCATGCGTGGTCTCCCGTAGAAAGATCGAGCGCTGTAACGCGACCCCAAGGAGGCTTTACGATCGGAACTCCGCGAGCAATCTGCGCCCTAGCGAAGCCGAATATGTAGTCCATATCGGACTGCTCTCCTCCTGGAATGAGCTGAAGTACGGAGGCGTTTGTTTGCGAACCGATGTATAGCATGCCGGTTTCTGGGTCTAGCGCCCCCCCCTCCCAGTTCGCACCACCGATGGTACTCGGCAGTGAAAGCGTCCCCTGTGTTCCGTCTGGCGCGTCACGAAGAGAAGGGGGTGTGAAGATTGGTCCCATCCGATAGTTCTCCACAGCGGCAAGCGCTCGCTCCTTGATTTCTGGAGTGAAGTCGATGAGGTCGTCTTCTGTGAAGCCTTGGCGCTCAAAAGGAGGGGGTTTGGTGGGGAACGGTTGAGTCGGAGAGGTCCACTCGCCGGGAACGTCGGTTTGGGGGACGGGTCGCTCTTCGATCGGCCAGACGGGTTCGCCGGTCAGACGATCGAAGACGTAGGTGAACCCTTGTTTAGTTATCTGGGCCACGATCTTACGCGGAGTCCCTTCAATCTCGATATCGGCGAGGATCGGAAACGTCGGGTTATCCCAGTCCCAGATGTCATGATGGATGATTTGAAAGTGCCAAACTTTCTCACCTGTTCTTGAATCCAGGCATACGAGGCTGGTTGAGAAGAGGTTGTTCCCATGCCGGTGACCGCCGTAGTAGTCCCCGGTGGCAGCTTCTGTCGGCACGTATACGTAGCCTGTCTCCTCATCAAACGAGATCGGTGCCCATGCGGCTGCGTTGCCGGTGAAAGCCCAAGATTCGAACATCCAGGTGTCGTTACCCTCTTCTCCTGGCTCTGGAATGGTTTTGAACGTCCAGAGCAGTTGGCCACTGCGGGCGTCGAAGCCTCGGATGTCTCCTGGGGTGTTCGTCATCGATGGAGGCCGTAGGCCGACATGGTGTGCTGATCCCACCACGATGACGTTTCCAACTACGGTCGGAGGTGAACTCGCACCGATTGTGCCAACGAGTGGGATGTCATTACGGGCCCTATGACCTTCGTTGAGATCGACCGTACCTTGGCTGCCAAAGCCACTTATCGGCCTACCTGTCTGCGCATTGAGGGCGACCATGTGATACCCAGGTGTAACCACTATCACCCGGTCATCTCCATTGCCGTCTGACCAGTAACCCACCCCACGTCCGGGATTCGGCCGGGGTGCTTCCGCTAGACGTCGACCCTCGTCCATTGTCCACATCCAGAGTGTCTCCCCACTTCCTGCATCGATCGCGACGACAGCACGCCTTTGTCCCGCCGTAGCGTAGAGAATCCCATTGACCATAAGCGGAGTGGTAGCGGAGCGGATCCGGGGATTCGGTCCATAATTACGACCGCTCCAGCGCCAGGCGATCTCGAGCTCCTCTACGTTCGATGAGTCGATTTGGTCGAGTTGCGAGTATCGAGTATGGCCAGGATCCCCCCCATAGACACCCCACTCACCGTCCGGGACCCCAGTCTGTCCGGCCATAGGCAGAGGGGTGATGAGCAAAGTTATAGAGAGGGCTGATCGCAGGGTTTTGGAGGCCGAGGCGTAATACATGCGTCTACCGTTGGCGTGTGTCAGGGAGCGGTAACGTGGTCTACGTAAGGACATGCCGCCAGATTTGGGAGGCAGAACCCTACGTTACCCGCGAATCCGATGCGCAACGACAGAACCTCACCGAAGTCTTTGATCCGTCGGGGTCGAGTCGCGGCATGGGGTTTCATGATGTCGACGACTCTCTTGGCCTTATGGGCTCTAGGCCCCAGGCCCACGTTCGTAGAGGCATGGGAGGAGCCTGAGTTGCCGGACGATCTTGATGCGTGGCTAGCGGAGCGCGAGCATGCGGCGGCTGAGCTGAGGGAAGGCGCAGGCAAAGGCATCGTATGGGTCGATACCAACGTGAAGGCCAGAACTGAGCTCAGCTTGGTGTATTTGCATGGTTTCTCTGCCGATCGCAATGAAATGGAGCCGGTTATATCTCAGCTCGGGAAAGAGTTGGGTGCGAATGTTTATTTCACGCGGCTGTCAGGCCACGGTCGCGATGGGTATGCTATGGCCGAGGCTACGGTGGAGGATTGGCTGGTAGATGTTGCTGAGGCATTCGCTGTAGGTAAGCGAATCGGTAAAAATGTGGTGGTGATAGGAAGTAGTACTGGCGGCACGTTGGCGACTTGGATCGCGACCAGGACCGAGGTTGACGGTTACTTGGCTGCGATAGTTTTGGTCTCACCTAACTTTCATCCAAAAGACCGCAAATCTAGGATCTTCCTTCAACCGTGGGGCGAATCGCTAGCTCGGCTTTTGGTCGGCAGTGAGCGTTGCTGGGAACCCATGAACGAGGAGCAGGCTCGCCACTGGACTTTTTGCTATCCTATTGAAGCGATTACGCCAATGATGGCGTTGGTTGAACGTGTGCGGACAATGGACGTGTCATCGATCTCTGTCCCCACCCTTGTCATCTACTCGAAAGACGATGCGGTCGTCGACGCGCGGGAAACCGTGAGGCGGCTATCTGGAATGATCGGAACGCATGTCAGCACGGCTGATGCACCCGCTTCCACTGACCCAGAACGCCATGTGTTGGCTGGAGACATAGTTTCCCCGGCCTCGAACGATCAAGTCAGACACCTTATGGCAGATTTCCTTCGAGAGAAGGTCATCCAGGCTAACAAAGACTCAGAAGGCTCGACGGATGAATGAGATTGAGCCGTTGTTGCTAGATGGGACGTTTCCTGCTGGATCGGACTGTTTGCTCGGAAAGCTTGCCGAACTCGGGATAGAGTCGACGACGATTTCTCATCCTGAAGTCTTCACTGTCGATGAAGCCAGAAAGCACCGTGCCGGACTGCCAGGAGCCTTCACGAAGAATCTTTTCGTAAGGGACAAAAAGGGCGTGATGTGGTTAATCGTGGCGATCGAGAGTCAGGTCGTGGATCTCCGGGCCGTTGCTCAGTCTCTGGGTCACAAGCGTTTTTCCTTCGGAAGCCCTCAGCGACTTATGCATTACTTAGGGGTGACACCTGGCTCAGTATCTCCCTTCGGGTTGCTTAATGACGGTGGTGGGCATGTGAGCCTAGCAATGGATGAGGGGCTTTGTGACTTTGATGTATGGAACTTCCATCCGTTAGTGAACTCGATGACCACGACCCTTAGGAAAGAAGACATGCTGCGATTCCTTGAGGCTATCGATCATAACCCCAGCTGGGTGAAACTAGGCTGACTCAGAACCTATGAGCCATTGGGGGCAGTCGGTTGAACCAAGGCCTCGCGCGCTCGAGCTGGCCCGCGAGGCGAAAGAGCGTGTCTTCTCGTGCAAAGCGTCCGACGAAGTGAACTCCGATCGGTAGGTCATCGGTGTTCCAGTAGAGAGGAACGGACATGGCTGGATGCCCAGTAATGTTGAAGACAGGCGTCCATGGAATGAAGTCTAGTGCAGATTTGGCAGCTTGATCGATTAGACCGGCTGCCTTCATTAGGTGTCCTGAGCCAAACATCCCAAGCAGCTTCAGTTGAACTTTCTCTGATGTGCTAGGCCCCACGGTTCCTATCGGCGGAGGGGGGAGCGAAACGGTCGGCGTCAGAATGACGTCGTAGTGTTCGAAGAAGACCCCGACGTCGCGAGCCATTACCTCCATCCGACGGAGCGCGGAAGCGTAGTCATGTGCTGACAGCACATCCGAGATGAGCCCGAGCGCCCATGTCGCGGGCTCCAGCTCCTGTCGACGTGGCCGGCGACCCACCGCCCGAGACGCTTCGTCTAGATCTGCCCCTAGTTCACCTGCCACTATGGTTAAGAAATCACGGGCAAACTGCACACCGTCGATTGGAACGTGATCACTGACCACATCGTGTCCGAGCGACGCTAGGAGTTGAGCAGCGTCCTCTACTGCGTCTATACAGTCCTGATGAACGTCTACCGCTACGCTCGGGGTTGTTGTGTATGCGATGCGCAGTGATGGCGGCTCGAATCCAACTTCCTTTAGCCACGGACCGGATGGAGGGGGGATCTCGAAAGGGACGCCGGGGTCGGGCCCGTGAGTAGCGTCGAGCATCGCTGCGCTGTCACGCACGCTCCGAGTGATAACATGCTCTATGGACGCCCCCCTCCAGAATTGACCGCGATTCGGGCCTGTTGGAGTGCGGCCCCGACTCGGCTTGAGCCCGAATAGGCCGCAACAAGACGCAGGTATTCTTATGGATCCACCGCCGTCACCCCCGCCTGCCATCGGCACTATTCCAGCAGCGATCGCGGCACCAGCGCCACCACTTGAACCCCCGGAACTTCTCCCTACATCCCAAGGGTTTAGTGTTGGACCCCAGAGCTCCGGTTCTGTGACTGGCTGGAGACCCCACTCAGGTGTGTTTGTTTTACCAAAAACCGTCACCCCGCTTCTCTTGACACGTCTTGCAAGCTCGGAGTCCCATGTCACCATGTGATTCCGCATGAACCGGCTTCCTGCCGATGTGGGGTGTCCGGCATACATCGATGACAAGTCTTTGGCGAGGAAGGGGACTCCGTAGAAAGGCCCATTGGTGGGTGTGGTAGCAGCGCTCCGCGCATCCTCCTCCATGAGGTGCACAACCGCGTTGATTTGGGGATTTAACGCCTCTAGGCGCTGCAAGGCCAGCTCCAGAAGTTCGGTCGCGGTGACATCACCACGATGAACCGCCGCTGCCAGCTCCATGGCATCGTATGAGACGTATTCCTTCTGAGTCATGCCCACGGGTATTGCCCCATTAAGAGGATTTGCGATCGATTATTATGAGCCAAGAGGTTGCGGGGTGTATAGTTGTTATCAGCAATCAGTATGTGAGCATCGTGAATTGAAATAAAGTTTTGTATGGCAGATATATCGGCTAGCAAAGAGTCATTTTTACAGACCGAAGTGGGTACCCTTGAGCGCGTTCTACTCAGGCACGCCAGAGATGCGTTTGGATCCAGTGAACTAGTTAAGGTTCACTGGAAGGGGCTCAACTATCTAAGTCAGCCAAGGTTTGATGAGGCTTGCCGGGAATATGATCAGTTTGCAGAACTGCTTGAGCGACTAGGGGTGTCTATTGAGTGGATGACGGGGGGTGATCTGGGACTGGACTCCATTTATGTCCGAGATGCGTCGATAATATCTGATCGGGGTGTCATCCTGTGCGCGATGGGTAAGGGCACTCGGTCTCTCGAGCCCTATGCTCAGGGCCGTGTCTTTGAGAGACTCGGAGTCCCGGTGCATGGACAGATCGAACGAACGGGTACCATCGAGGGTGGTGACGTGACCTGGCTGGATTATCGGACTCTTGCAGTGGGTAGAGGTTACCGAACGAACGGGAGTGGGATAGGTCAGCTGAGACGATTGCTTCCAGATGTAGATATTCTGAGCGTTCCACTCCCCCATTTCCGTGGTCCCGATGATGTCTTTCACCTCATGTCGATGCTGTCACCACTCGATGATGACCTGCTGCTCGTTTATTCACCTCTGATGCCGGTTTCTTTTCGTTCCCTGTTGCTTGAGCGCGGATTCTCTTTGATAGAGGTGACAGAAGCCGAGTTCGCCTCTCAGGGGTGCAACGTTCTTGCGATCGCTCCTCGAGTGGCGGTTGCCCTCGACGGAAACCCGGAAACGCGCCGGCGTATGGAAGCGGCGGGGGTCGAGGTTCATACCTACGTTGGACACGAGATCAGCGTGAAGGGTTGCGGTGGTCCTACTTGCCTGACCCGTCCCCTAGAACGCTCCTAATATGCAGGACGAGTGTTTACTGGTCGGGCTCCCTGTAGTTAACGCCGAGTGCGTCGAAGCGGTCCAGGTGCCACTCTATGCGTTTTAGGAAATTCGTGAAGTTCTTAGCCTCAGCCGGTGACCATACGACTTCAGCTAAAGCCAGCATTCGGGGAAGTAGCATGTACTCGACGTGTTCACCGGTCTTCATGTACTCTGTCCAAACATTAGCCTGCGCACCGATGATTCTGGTTTTGTCGCGTTCGCGGAGTTGAGACGGTACTGGCTCGTATGAGTAGACTGTGTCCAATGGAAGAAAACCGCCGATAGCGAAGGGTTCGTTTTCCTGATCCGCGGACTGGTAGTAGTCCAAATACAAATGGCTGTAGGGGGTCATCACTACGTCATGCCCGCGGCGAGAGGCCTCAATGCCACCGATGGTTCCGCGCCACGACATTACGGTTGCGTTCGGAGGGAGCCCCCCTTCTATGATTTCGTCCCAACCGATCAACCTTTTTCCGTGTTCGTTCAGGAATTGCTCAATCCGTCTAATGAAGTAGCCCTGAACCTGCTCTACGTCATTGAATCCCTCTCGTACCATAAGGTCTTGGACATACTCGCTTTCCTCCCATCGGGCTTTTGGTGCTTCGTCCCCACCGATGTGGATATAGTCACCTGGGAACAGGTCAATTACCTCCAGTAGCACATTTTCGAGGAACTCGAATGTCGACTCATATGGGCAGTAAATATCCTCGAAAATACCCCACGTCATTGCGACCTCGAACGGGCCTTCCGTGCAGGCAAGTTCGGGGTATGCGGCGAGAGCAGCTGTGGCGTGTCCGGGCATCTCGATTTCCGGAATAATCATGACGCTTCGCGCTTGGGCGTACGCTACGATCTCCCGGATTTCGTCTTTCGTGTAGAAGCCACCATACCGAACTCCGTCACCCTGAAACTCGTCCAATCCGTGTCCCATCTGCGTCTGTTCACGGAACGCTGCAACCTCGGTCAGCTTCGGGTACTGGTCGATTTCGATACGCCAACCTTGGTCTTCCGTAAGGTGCCAGTGGAAGCGGTTGATCTTGTACATGGCTAAAAGATCGATGTAGTGCTTAATGAACTCTGGGGGGAAGAAGTGTCTGGCAACGTCCAGGTGAACACCGCGATACGTAAAGCGTGGGGCGTCGTCGATCTCAAGCACTGGCAGTTCAAACGAAGAAACATCTGAACTCGTGACGGCATCCGGTGGCATGAGTTGGCTTAGAGTCTGGAGACCGTAAAAGAGGCCAGCGTAATCAGCGGCGTTGAGAGTAATTCCTTCGGTAGTAACACTCAGCCTGTAGCTTTCTGCGGCGCCCTGGCCGTCGATGTCGACTTTAATCGCGCTGTCATTGCCCCCTGATTCCGAGAGCGCTAGTGCTCCACTCTCTCGGTAGGGTGCTGCCCAGATATCAAAGATCTCCTGTATTCTGGGGTCGCTTGGATCTATAAGGTGGACGCCAGCACTTGAATTGAGATCTAAGGACCCGGACCCCACGATGACACTGCGAGGGATAGGTACGATCGAGTGGTCCTCTGGTATATCACAACCGCACAGGCTGGCTACTATTCCCATTAGTAGCAATTGATGTGACCTGCCTAAGGAACTCTTTATCATCGGATCGTCCTAGTTAGAACTCGAGTCTGTGTGAACTGTCGGTGGCCATCTTTCGACTTGTGAAATCCGAAGCCGCTTTCTCTGGCGCCGACCCATGGTGTCCCAGGCACTCCACCTGGAGAGCGGTTCACTCCGATCATGCCAGCGGTTAAACGTCGCGCAACGGATTCTGTCTGGTCTCCATCTCCACCAAACACGACAGCTCCGAGACCGAAACGCGTGTCGTTCGCTCTAGCAACTGCTTCATCTACTGAGGCGACACGCGTGACACATGCTACGGGACCGAATGTCTCTACAGTACCAATCGCCATATGCTCTGTGACTCCGGTGATTACTGTAGGTGTCACGAAGTTTTTGTGATTCCCATCTGCTCCAGTTAGAACGGTCGCCCCGGCCGTGACCGCTTCATCTATTTGGGCCAGCACATGTTCACGCTGCTTAGCGTTGACCATGGGACCGATGTCCGATCCTTCGAGTCCATCGCCTACCGTTAGCGCAGAAGCAAGCTGGGTGAGTGCCGATTCGAATTCGTCTGCTATCGAGTCCATTACAAAGATGCGCTCGGTGGAAATGCATACTTGTCCACAGTTTCGGAATGAATTGAGGGCAGCGAACTTTGCAGCTCGTCCGATGTCCGCGTCCTCTAGAACTATCATGGGATCCTTCCCGCCTAGTTCTAGCATGACCCTTTTTAGGGTACCGCTCGCCTCTCTCATGATATGCTTGCCTACCTCACGTGAGCCGGTGAAGGCGATCATGTCCACGTCTGAGTGCACGAGCGCTTTACCTTGGTCGTCGGCACCATGCACTACGATGAGGACGTCTTTGGGCAGCACCTCGTTCAAGACGTCAGCATACGCCTGACCACAAAGTGGAGTTTCTTCCGATGGTTTAAGTACGACCGTATTACCAGCCATTAAGGAAGGAAGCACCATCCAGTTCGGCATGGACATGGGAAAGTTCCACGGGGTGATTGCTCCTACTACTCCTAGGGGGTCGTGGTAAATCGTCGAGCGGTGCCCGCCGTGTTCTACTATGTCAGGCTGGAGTGCATCGACTATTTCTGTGATCTCTTCTTCTAATCGCGACCCGAGGCCGTGCGCCTCCGCCCTTGACTCTTTAATTGGCTTTCCCTGCTCTCGGGTCATGAGTCTGGCATGCTTTTGCTCTCGCTCGGAAAAGATCACTGCTGCTTGTCCAAGGATGTCTGCCCGGCCCTGAAGACCTAGTGCGCTCCAGCCCAATTGTGCGTCACGAGCTCGGTCGACCGAGTTTTGGACCTTGTCGGTCTGAGTGACTAAAACTTCACCCAGGACGTCTCCTGTAGCGGGATTTAGAGAGGAAAGGATGTTCATGTCCGAGAAAGCCTCACGCAGAGGGGTTTTGGAGTTCACGCTGCCCCCGAAGATGCCTGACCGTCGAACATGAGGGCAAGTTGAGGCTGGACGGTTGACTAATCTGGATGCATCGTGACGGCCAATGATTCTTTGGAGGGTCTCTATGCGCTTCGGCTTAACACGCGCCTGCGCCTGCATGGCAATGGCAGGATTTTTCGGTGTATCGCAACTCGCGGCTCAGTCCTACGATCTCCTGATCCGGGGAGGCAGGGTTCTCGATGGTACAGGAAATCCCGAGGTCGTAGCTGACGTTGCGATTCGAGATGGTGTGATTGTTGCGGTGGGGAACCTTGAAAGTGCGACTGCCGGGCGCACTATCGATGCGAACGGAATGCATGTCACGCCGGGCTTTATCGACATGCACTCGCATGCCGACCGAACACTTTATGCGGGAGATGCGAACGATCGGGCTGCAGCGAATCTCGTCGCGCAAGGGATCACAACGATTGTAGTGGGTCCGGATGGTCGTAACCCCGTGTGGCCGATCTCAGCCGAGATCGCCGGATACGAGAGTCTCGGTGTGGGACTGAACATTGTGCCCATGGTTGGTCATGGATCGGTTCGAGGGGAGGTTATGGGTGATGACTACGAGCGGCATGCGACGCCTGAAGAGGTAGCCTTGATGAAAGCTCTAGTCCGCATGGGTATGGAAGAGGGAGCATGGGGACTTGGGGCTGGTCCGGAATATCGTCCGGGACGGTTTTCGACCACGGAGGAGATCATCGCACTCGCTGGGGTTGTCTCCGATTACGATGGCTTCTACTACGCACACCAGCGAAGTCAGTCACCTCTTCCTCTGTGGCTTACTCCGAGCATTGTAGACGAGTACACCCCGCCACCAACGTGGCCTGAGGGGTGGAGACTGACAGCTACGGATGGGATGCATGAGACGATTCGGATCGGGCGGGAGACTGGAATTCGGGTCGTGGGAACCCATATAAAGGCAAAAGGCCCTAGAACATGGGGCCAGTCTGCGATAGATGTCATGGCCATTGATCGAGCAAGGGCTGAGGGTGTACAGGTTTACCTGGATCAGTATCCCTATGAGACCTTCGGAGGTGGCTCAGTCGAAGTGATTCCGCGTTGGTACTATGCGCCCATTGGGACTGATCGGAGCGGAGGACTCGATGCGCCTGACTGGGGTAGGGAGGGGCTCCTGGTAAATTGGAATGAGAATCTTAGGGGCCACCTAAAGGACCCGGTTCTTAGCATTGAGCTTGTTACAGATGTCGAGTACATCCTCGATCTGCAGGGAGGGGCGGATCGACACATCATCGTCATCTCTCCTCGTGACGAGTCGTTGGTCGGGAGAACGCTCGGAGACCTTGCTAGGGAAAATAGATTGAGCGCGGTGGAGCAGGTGCTCCAACTAGCGCTTGATCTGGGGACGGCCACGCTTCGTTCGGGAGTCCGTTTCCGGGGCTTGGCTGGCTCCGCTGAGGATGTCGAGCGCTATATGAGGCAGGATTACACGGCAACGTCGACTGACGGAGGGGTCGTGGCGCATGCTCGCCCTGGACAGCATCCGCGTTACTATGGTACGTATCCCCATAAGATTGCCACTTATGTGCGTGATAAGGGCACCATCACACTCCCCTTCTTTGTTCGCTCCTCAACGGGGCTGCCAGCTCAGATCGTGGGACTTAGGGACCGTGGCTATGTCCGAGAGGGCCAAGTGGCCGATCTAGTGATCTTTGACTACGAGGAAGTCCAAGATCATGCTACGATCACCAACCCAGGTGGTGGAAACGACGGGATCGAATACGTCTTCGTGAATGGGGAAGCCGTGGTGGACCGCGGTTTGGTTACAGGAGCGCTACCCGGGATGGTGCTGCGAAGAGGTGGCGTTGAGGAATGAGTGATTGACGAGACTATTGCGGTGACTTCAAAGCTCGAGCGTGCCATCTGATCTAGAACCCTGTCCCAGTGCCGAGGTAGCGGACGATAGCGACATAGAGTCCCCCTGCGATCGCAGCTATCGCTGCGATCTTGATCAACTTCTTGAGGATTCCATAGATCATCATGGCCGCAACGATCAGGATCGGTACTAGATAGATAGGGTTGGCTGCGAGGAACTGCATCACATTCTGCATTTAGCTCTTTGTCACTCTCTCACGGGATTTCTATCCGGACATCTTTAGATCTTCCTTGAATGAAGCGCCGCTACGGCGTGTTGTCCACGGGCTCGAGGAGGTGTTTCGTTCGGCACTGCAAGGCCAACGAGCGTGTCAGGGTCGTGCTAATTTGAGTGGTCGTCATGCAACCTTAGGGGACCGATTGACTTGCGCCTAGGCGCATGAAGCCCGATTTCGAGTGGCTGTAGCACAGTTTAGCAAGTGTATTGGTCACAAATAACGGGAGTTCGGAACCGATCGTGAGCACCGTAAACACCACTACGCCCTCGGGCCGAGCCTTTTTCGGACACCCCAGGGGTCTGTCGACGCTCTTCTTCACGGAGATGTGGGAGCGTTTCTCGTACTACGGGATGCGCGCTCTGCTCACACTCTTCATGACGACTGCTACTATTGAGTCGAACCCGGGCATGGGCTTCGACGTCGCGACGGCCGGAGCGATATACGGGATGTATACCGCACTGGTGTACATTACCGCTCTGCCTGGTGGCTGGATCGCTGACAACCTTTGGGGCCAGCGCAAAGCCATATGGGTCGGTGGATGGATCATCGCCATAGGACATTTCACGATGGCCATTCCGACTGACTTCAGCTTCTTCTTGGGGTTGGTCTTTGTTATTTGCGGCACTGGCCTGTTAAAGCCGAATGTTTCAACCATCGTCGGTGACTTGTATCCAGACGGTGGGGCCCGGCGTGATGCGGGTTTTTCAGTGTTCTATATGGGAATCAACCTCGGCGCATTTTTTGGCCCCCTGATCACCGGCTGGCTCGGTGAAGGGTATCATTGGCACTGGGGTTTTGGGGCCGCTGGCGTTGGTATGGTCTTAGGACTGATCCAATTCCGTCTAGGCCAGAGACACCTAGGTGATGCTGGACATCTGCGCACCGAAAAGTCACCAGCTGAAATTGCGGCTCTTTCGAAAAAGTTTTTTGGTGCTTTTTCTGCTTCGGTAGCTACCGTTGCGATCTTTGCTTTTCTTGTGTCCAGCGGAGCGATTTCGCTCACAGTCACGCAGATCGCAGCCGGGCTAGGGTACGCGGTACTGCTTCTCGTCGCTCTGTATTTTATCTATCTGTGGACAGCCGGAGGACATACCGCCGAAGAGAACAAGCGGATGGCAGTAATCTTCTGGCTGTTTCTTATGATTGCGGTGTTCTGGTCAGGCTTCGAACAAGCCGGAACCTCTTTGAACCTTTTTGCTCGAGATCTGACGGATCGGACGGTCTTCGGCATTGAAATCCCAGCGTCGACCCTACAGTCGGTCAATGCGGGATTCATAATCCTATTGGCGCCACTTTTTGGGGTCCTCTGGGTCTGGCTGGACTCCCGACAGGTGAATCCGTCGATTCCGGTTAAGGCCGGGCTCGGCTTATTTGGTTTGGCTGCTGGCTTCTTTGTACTGGCTTGGGGAGCGGCAAATGCGACGCCAGATAATCCTGTGTCGCCGTCTTGGCTGGTTGTGACCTACTTCCTGCATACAGTAGGTGAACTGTGCATATCCCCGATCGGTCTCTCTGCGATCACAAAGCTTTCGCCGGCGCGCCGTGTTGGGCAGATGATGGGGATCTGGTTTGTGGGTGCAGCACTCGGAAACCTTTTCGCAGGACTGGTCGCAGGCCAACTCGAAAACATGCCACCGGCGGATCTTTTCCAGACGGTTGCAATGATCATTGGGGGTGTGGGAATCGTTGGAATGCTTGCAAGTCAGCGGGTCAAAAAAATGATGGGATCGTGCGACTAAAGATCCGCTTCAGAATGAGAGACGGATCGTTGATGCCTGACTGGATTGGGTGCCTGTGTGGCGAGACGTTGGGCTTAACGAGTCTGGTTTTGACTTGTGAAGCCCGGACGTCGACGTTTGGCCCACGGCAGTTTGCGAGGGTAGTTAAGCAGGGGTCGGTCCTATGACAGTTGCGTTTGTAATTGGTGGCACACTGTTCGGGTCTGCCCTTCTGTGGGTCTCCTGCGGAAGGCTGGAAGAAGCCACTGATAGGCTTGCCCGGTACCACGGTATCCCTGATGCGGTGAAGGGATCGGTTTTGCTTGCTGTTGCGTCTAGTATGCCAGAACTAGTGACAGCGCTTCTGGCATCTTCGGTTCATCAGGATTTCGAGCTTGGCCTCGCCGCCATCATTGGTTCGGCGATCTTTAACATCCTCGTGATCCCAGCTTGTGCAGTGTACGCCAGAGGTGGGCCACTAGGGGCGAATAGGGCTCTGGTTTACCGAGAGGCACAGTTCTATCTCATTTCGGTTTTTGTACTCATGGTCACTCTGAGCCTATCGGTAATCTACGGTGGGCTGGGGACGCAGGAGTTGCCAGGCGGAAGTGAGATCTACTCAGGAGAGTTCTCAAGGTCCCTGGCTGTATTTCCTCTCCTTCTTTATGGGCTTTACCTCTATATCCAACTTCAAGAGGTAAGGCAAACCCCTGACAAAAATCGCCTCCGTGATGGGATCAATGCGACCAAAGAAGGGGGCATCCTTCTTGTTTGTATCGGTCTTATACTGGTCGGTGTTGAAGTCTTGCTGCGCGTGGCGATCACCCTCGGTGAAATGCTGGAGACTCCTACCTTCCTCTGGGGCATGACCATAGTAGCTGCTGCTACCTCAGTGCCGGATACGTTTGTCAGTGTCCGTGCTTCTGTCCTAGGTCGTGACGAATCAAGCCTGTCTAACGTTTTTGGAAGCAACGTCTTCGACCTGCTGGTGGCGGTTCCGCTCGGAGTAATAGTTGCGGGGTCCATTGTCGTGAACTTCACTCAGATCGTTCCGATGATGATGTTCCTTATTCTGGCGACCGTCGTGATGCTTGTTTTCATGCTGAGAAACATGGAGATCAACATTAGAGAATCTCACATCATGATACTCCTCTATGTGGCTTTTGCGATCTGGATGACACTGGAGGCTTTTGGCTTCACCAGCGTTCTTGGGGTTCGCTAGCTCTAGCGAGTCTCAGCACGGCCATCAGTGTTTCCTTCACGCGGGGGTGTGTGGTGCGGAAGAAAGTCTTGCAAAACCCAGTCTTCTAGCTCAGGGGAAGCGACTTGGGACCTTGATTTCTAGGCCCCAGGAATCTGATCGACTAACTGGTACTAAGGGGTCTACAGCGACCCACCCAGCCGAGAGCTTCTTCGTGAGAATCCCTGCCGCTGTGGCACCTACGATTCCAAAAAAGAACAGGCCCCTTCGTTGATCTGAAACCCGTTGGTCTACATCCTGCTGTGCTGTCCTCTCCGCGATCTCCTCGGCTGTCAGTCCTTGGAATTCGGTGCAGAATGATGTTCCGGTGATCTCTCTGCACCCACCGACTTTCCCGAAGCCGAGGCTTGGACCAACTGTGTAGCCAAGAGCCCCAAAAACAGCACCACCGAGCAGGCCTCCCCCGATCAAACGAAGAGTCTGATTGCTCTTTACTTGCCGCCGCTCGACCGAAACCTGACTCAGGTCGATCGTACGCCGGATGATGGGCGCTGGGTCACAGATGGGTGCATCTCCGATCATCTCACCTGCTCGACAACGGGGCTGACCCCGAGCCATCAGGGTCGCAAGCTGGCCTTCTACCGAGATTATCCGTCCCACGAACTCCTGACGTTGTGACGCGCCTGCTTCGTTTATGCCCAACTCCTCCTGCATTCGCCTTAACGCCATTTCCTCATCTTGCAGGTTGCGACGAAGTTCGGTGATGCGGGCCTCCTGCGATTCGATGGCCTGCGTGCGCTGTGTTCGATCTGCACTTGTCAGGCCGATAACCTGCAGGTTCACTCGGATCGAGTCGCCGGCGCGAAGTGTGCTGGTTTGTGCCTCAAGAAAAGCTGGGATGCCGAGGAGGATGGCAGGTAGCGCTGCTAGTAGGACAAGTCGAATTTTACGCATGAAGCTTAGTACACCGAGGACAAGTAAGGTTCAGGTATCTACGCGGCGGAATCCATTCCGGACAAGCGCCGGCAAGTTTTTAAAAGTGGACCTCTTCATTGTAAACGAGTAAGCCTGGCGCACCGCCCGTGTGTAAAAAGACCGCACGTTGATGTTGCTTGAGGGGGTGTGAGCGGAGGTGAGCAATC
>Ga0114933_10000795_pt1 | contig 37150 bp, 41 predicted proteins | sample 4SBtaG_FD_89691 | JGI IMG/M metagenome (GOLD analysis project Ga0114933, IMG submission 89691) | Deep subsurface microbial communities from Kolumbo volcano to uncover new lineages of life (NeLLi) - 4SBTROV12_W25 metaG | ecosystem: Environmental > Aquatic > Marine > Volcanic | place: Kolumbo... | reverse complement strand
TGTGTTTGACCCATTTTTTCAAATTGCTTGAATCGGGCAATCTCTGACCCAAGATCTGAGAGATCCCCAGTCGAAGTGAATACTCTGCATAATTTATTGGCTATTTCTATGTCAATATCTTTAATATTTCCTGAGCGGTCGAAGTATGCATCCACAAATGAATCAAAATTAGCTGCTATCTCTTCACACTCATCGTCTGAAAAATAATGCTGCAATAAAGATTTTTCAAGTTTCCTTGCTCTCCACGCAAGCTCTCTTCTTGACTCTTTGTATGCCTCTTCTTTGTCGCTCTTGATATGCCAAGCCCAAAAAGAATTAATCAAGATATCCTCATTGCTATCTATTCGTTTCTCTTTTCCGATTTGAATATTTTCAATCGCTTCTTCTAGAACCTCAGGTGGTGTTGCTCCAATATAAACACCATCGGCTACTCTGCCCTCCATTCTCATCATCATATGGCGATAAGCAGTACCATAAATGATTGGTTTACTCTCTTTTGCCCAACCATAATCACAAGGCAGTGATACATTAAATATTTCTCCATCATATCCTTCTTTTAGCTCGTTTGAGCATGCCCTAATGATAATCTCTAATGCCTCTCTTACTGCAAGCACAATCTTCTTTGGTGTATCCAAATTCATTGCCGTGAGATTTCCTTCTCCAGCACCAACAGCAACCTGAGCTCTTCCTTTGCTGATCTCATTAAGAGTTAGAACAGAATTGGCTATTTTTAGAGGATGCATTTCAAATGGACTGACAGCTAAAATACCTAGCTTTATTTGACTGCTCTCGTTAGCGAGTTGAGTCAAGCTGATGAATGGGTCCCAATGAGCAAAGTAATTTGACGTCCATACAGACTCAATGCCATAGCTTTCAGCGGCTATTCCGAGTTCACAAATTTGCTCAGGCGTAAGATCAGGTTCTAAAATAATATCTATCTTCATTTTTTTCCTAGATCTTTTCTTGTGCTGGCACTGTAACTCTTAAGGCCTCTGACAATTGCTTCAACAATTTTGTCTTGATTTCTCGGATTTATTAGAAATTTTTCATCGTCCTTGTTTGAAAGATAACTTGTCTCAATCAAAACTGAAGCAATTGAGGTAGATTTCAAAACAGCAAACTCAGCTTCACGAGGTGTTTTTTTACGAATTCTTACATCTTTCTTCATCTCTTTGAGAATGTGTTTGCCTATTTCTATACTCTGATCTTGCGCATCAATGTCACTGCTAGTAACTCTACTCAATGATTTCCTTGAAGAGGTAGATTTGAGTTTTACATTATTTTTTGTTTTCGGTCGATACATTACTTTATATTCACTGCCTCTCCTGATCTTCCTGGAATCAGATAAAGCATATAAAGTGGCTCCTCTCACGGATCTATCTGAAAAAGCATCGGCATGAATTGAAACTAATAGATCGGCTCCACCCTTTTTTGCCCTTGTAATTCTCTCTGATAGTGACTCCTGTTGCCGACAATTGCTTCTGTTGTCTGGGCAAGGAAATGAATCATTCTCTCTGATCAGAAATGCACTCATTGTTTTCTCCTGATCGATTAATTTCTTTAATTTCTTGGAAATCTTCAGAACTAAATCTTTTTCTATCGCCTGACTGCCTTGAGCTCCTGGATCTTTGCCGCCATGGCCAGGGTCAATCGCGACAACAAGCTTCTTTCTATTTACTGATGAAGCAGCAAGCTTCTTACTGCCCTCAAAGGCTTTTTTTAGATCTATGACTAAACGGTGATTTGGATTAGGGTTCTTTGGAATTGCGCTCAACCGATAAAAAAGAATCTCACTGGTCTCTATTACCATCCTTATCCTTCTCGAATTATTCCTAGCGATCCTAATGCCATTGATCAATCCAGTCTTATTAATATTTGTTTTGAGGTCTTTGCCCAAATCCGCTTGGTAAAGATCTATGACTATTCGATCAGGTCGGTTGAGGGTAAAAAGTTTATATTTAACTTTTTCAGTTAAATCTAAAACCAATCTGGTTTCATTATCTGATTGATTGATTCTGACATCCTTTAGGATTGAATTTGATTCAGCCACATTTGCAAAAAAAGAAAATATAACTGCAAATAAAATAAATGTGTTTTGTTTCTTCATAGATAGTGGCATTTAGATGAATAAATAAATTTATATAGAGAATAGATTATTTCCCAATTTATTGGAAAAATCTTCAAAAAAGATCTCTCTGTGGTTTGGGTTCTTGACTCTTTTGAAGTTAATTTTAAGGTCTGGTGATAGAATTACATCCTCTCCTTTTTGAGGCCATTCAATTAAGTGGATCGAGGGTTTATCTAAATAGGCTTCTTCATGCAGATCGAGTTCAAATAGTTCTGACTTATTATTAATACGATATAGATCGATATGAAAGACATAGTGTTTCTCAAGATCAATCCTCTCAATCAAACTGAAAGTTGGGCTATTTACAACTTCTTTAAATTCCATTCCCTTCATAAATCCTTTTACAAATGTTGTCTTACCTGCTCCCAAGTCTCCTTCTAAAAAGATCACATAGTTTTCATACACCTGATCACGTACAACTTTGCCAAGATCTCGAGCAGTTGCCATCATTTCATTCTCTGATTTGATATTCATGAATTTACCAATTGTCTTATATACGGAAGCAAATCAGAAGCAATTAAACCTCTTTCGCCATCCAATGACGCTAGGTCTCCAGATTTGGAGTGTATATGAGCACCGATAGAGATAATTTTTCCTAGATTATCAATTCCGTATTGACCCAACAGTGAGGTTATAACTCCGGTAAGTAGGTCACCCATTCCCGCTGTTGCCATCCCTGGGTTACCAGAAGTAATCATGTATGGAAGATCATTAACTGAATCTTTGATCAGTGAGAACCTTCCCTTCAGTAAAACATTGGCAGAGTATCTTTTTGTCAGCTCAGCAATTGCGCTGAGCCTATCTTCTTGAATTTCGCTGACTGATGAGTTCAATAATCTAGCCGCCTCTCCTGGATGGGGAGTCAGTGTCCAGTTTCCTCTTTTGATGGGACTAAAAGAAAGTATATTCAGAGCATCTGCATCCAATACTAAATGCTTTTTAGATGCCAATGCATGGTCGTATAGATTAACTGCCCAATCGTCTGTGCCTAAACCTGGACCAATCCCAATAATGTCTGCTTTATTAATTAAAGAAATAATTGATTCCTGTTTTGAGGCATCATGACACATCACTTCTGGCCTGAATTGGTTAATAATTTGACAACTATTTTTAGTGGAGATAACGCTTACGAGTCCAGAACCAGATCTCAATGAAGCCTCAGAAGCTATTCTAATTGCACCTTCCATGCCATTGTTCCCACCAATAAGTAAGATGTGGCCATGATTGCCCTTATGACTTGTTTGATTTCTTCGAATTAAAATCTTATTCATATCTGTATCTGAAACAATCTGGATTTGCGGATGAGAATCAGAATAAAAATGTTCGTCAATATTTAAATCAGAAAAATGGATTATCCCAGTATAATTTGGACCAGAGTTAAGATAGAGGCCTAATTTTTTACCGACATAAGTTGTGGTTATATCTGCTGACACTGCTTTTCCAAATATTTTTCCTGTGTTACCACATAAGCCCGATGGAATATCAATAGATAGGACCTTTGACTTTGATTGATTGATAGAATGGATTGCATTTTGATGAGCGATATCAAGATCCCTATTAATGCCAATTCCAAAAATTGCGTCCACTATCCAATCACATGTCAATTCAAGGTCGGATGACCATACTTCAATCTCTCCGCCAACTTTCGTAAATCTATTTCTAGCTTTTTCTGCATCGCCCTGAAGATTGTCTTTTGGATCAATTATCATGACTTTTGCTTTCATGCCTGACTCAACCGCCAATGTCGCCAATAAATATCCATCGCCGGCATTATTTCCTGATCCACAAAATACAATAATGGACTTTGGCTTTTCTTTTTTTAGAATATCAAATGAGTATCTGGCAGCCTTATGCATTAATTCAAACCCATACTCAGGTCCATTATTTCTAATCGCATCACTATCAATTTTTGCAACAGTGCTCGAACTAAATACATATTTCTCGGCAAGTCTCATGCTTCTTATTATACTTGTCCTAAATGAAAATAATTCTTGATAAAAAATGACAGATCTTAAAAAACTAAAGAACGATATCAAAAAATGGTCAATAGAGCTTGGTTTTGACCAAATGGGTGTGTCAGGTATTGAGATTAAAAGCGACGAAGAAAAACTGATTCAATGGCTCAAAAATAATCACCATGGATCCATGAAATATATGGAAAAGCATGGAAAAAAAAGAGCTCGTCCACATGAGTTGATTCCTGGAGCGCTAAGAGTAATTTCATTTAGGATGACTTATCACTTCTTTGATAAAGAGCTCAGTGAAAAAAAGTTAAATGATAGCAAAAAAGCCTATATTGCAAACTATGCCCTAGGGCGAGATTATCATAAGACAATCAGATCAAAGCTTAAGAGGATAATTGGCCGCATCAATGATCATTCGAATATAAAAGAAAAGAATTACTTTGTAGATTCAGCACCTGTATTGGAACGTGCTTTAGCAAGAAATGCCGGATTGGGCTGGATAGGAAAAAACACAAACCTTATCAATAAAAATCATGGCTCATGGTTTTTTATTTCAGAAATTATTACAGATATCGAACTTGAAATAGATCAACCATCAAGTAATCATTGCGGCAGTTGCAATGAGTGTATCGATGTTTGCCCAACGTCAGCAATCATTGCCCCATACGAGCTTGACGCAAGAAAGTGTATCTCCTACCTGACAATAGAAAATAAAGAATCAATTCCAAAAGAATTGAGGAGACCGATCGGTAACAGAATTTTTGGTTGCGATGATTGTCAAATTTTTTGTCCATGGAATAAATTTGCAAAATCGCCCGTGATTGATGATTTTATGCCCAGAGATGTTTTTGAAAATGTTTCTCTGAAATCACTGTTTAAGTGGACAGAAAAAGAATGGGATGAAAAAACCAAAGGTTCATCAATCCGAAGAAGTGGCTATCAAGGTTGGTTGAGAAACATAGCTGTTGCATTGGGAAATTCAGAAAAAGAAATAGATACAGTTGATCTTCTTAAATCTAAAAAAGGTAAAGTCAGCTCAATGGTCGATGAGCACATTGACTGGGCAGTTGAGCAACAACTGTCAGATTAAGAAAATGCAGCAGCAGTATTATTGAAAAAATGTTTTCCGAACTTCACATTTTTGAGCTCAGAAAATAGCATTTCAAAATGGTCATCATTGTGAATTGGATCGATATTTTCGGCATTCACAACTAAAAGGGGCGAGCCTTCGTAATAATAAAAATACTTTGCGTATGAATCAGCAATCTTCTCTAGGTAGGAAGAATCAATAAGAAGATCAACTGAAGGGGAGCGCATTCTAATTCTAGATAAGAGAACTTCCACAGGCGCCTGAAGATATACAACTAAATCTGGAGAAGGATGCGAAACCTTTAATGAATCTTTTACTTTTTTATATAAATCTATTTCTTCATGTGTGAGATTTATTTCTGTAAATATATAGTCTTTATCAAAGATAAAATCTGTAATGCTTATATTTGAAAACAAATCTTCCTGATTTATATCCTCAAGTAACTTTGATCTTTGAAATAAAAATGAAAGCTCAGTTGGTAATGCATTCGACCTTGGATCCTTATAGAAATTTTCAAGAAAAGGATTAGTTTCTGGCTGCTCCAGAATCAATTTTCCTTCTAAATGGTCTGCCAACTTTCTTGCGAGACTGGTCTTACCTGATCCTACTGGACCTTCGATTGCGATATATTTCGTATCAGGGCTAATTATGATTGGTTCTTCCATGTTAGGTCTATAGTAGCAAAAATAAGTATCGAATTTTCTAGAGTAAATCTTCCTGCTGAATAATTTCTTTTGGAGGCTTAATCCCAAAGTGCTCATAAGTTTTCCCAGATGCCATTCTTCCTCTTGGCGTTCTAATTAAGAAGCCACCTTGGATAAGAAATGGCTCTATCAGATCCTCAACTGTGCCCCTCTCTTCGCCAATGGCTGAGGCTATGGCATCAACCCCAACTGGACCACCATCAAATTTTTCGATGATCGCTGTTAGAAATTTTCTATCTAAGTAGTCGAAACCATTAATGTCAACTTCCATTAGATTCATCGCCTGATTAACTAAATCAGCATTTATAAACCCATCGCCTTTAACCTCACAATAATCTCTTGCCCTTCTCAGGAGTCTATTGGCAATTCTTGGTGTACCTCTTGATCTAGATGCAATCTGTTCTGAGCCCAACTGGTCAATCTCAACGCCGAGTATTCCTGAAGACCTATTAACAATCTTTGTAATTTCATCAACCTTATAAAAATCCAGTCTTTGCGAAATACCAAATCGGTCCCTTAATGGCGATGTGAGCAAACCCGCTCTGGTTGTCGCTCCAATCATTGTGAATCTTGTTAAGTCTAGTTTTATTGACCTTGCTGATGGTCCCTCACCAATAACAAGATCAAGCTGATAATCCTCAAGAGCTGGGTACAAGATTTCTTCCACTACTGAACTTAAACGATGTATCTCATCAACAAATAAAACATCTCTCTCTTCAAGGTTGGTCAAGATAGCAGCTAAATCTCCTGGCTTCTCAATCGCAGGTCCAGATGTATGCTTTAAATTCACACCAAGCTCATTGGCAATGACATGAGCGAGTGTGGTTTTCCCAAGCCCCGGTGGTCCAAAGATCAGAACATGATCCATGGCTTCATTCCTTTTCTTTGCAGCCTCAATAAAGATATTCATTTGATCCTTGACGGACTCTTGGCCTATGTATTCACTGAGCACTTGTGGTCTGAGCACTTGTTCTACACTCTCCTCACCATCCTGAGATTCTGGTGCTATGATTTTTTCGTCATCTGTCATTCAAATTATTTATTCAGTGATTTTAATGCCTGTCGAATGAGATCCTCCACCGAGAGTTCCTCGCTGTCAATTTTATCAAGAATATTCTTTGCATCCTTTGTTTTGTATCCCAAGTTTACGAGAGCATTTATTGCTTCTGCAACAACACTGTTGGCTCCAGAATCTGGTAGATTGTTTTGGTCATCTGAGATCTCAGAAATCTTATCCTTCATTTCAACAACAAGTCTCTCTGCTGTTTTTTTTCCTATGCCTGGCAAGTGGACAAGCGCATCAATATCCTCATTCACAACAGATTGAATAAATCCTGTCACATTTGTCCCAGAAAGAATCGTGATAGCTAATTTAGCCCCCACTCCACTGATTTTTATAAGTGCTCGGAAAAGTTTTCTTTCTTCCTCAGTTGCAAATCCATAAAGAGAATGTTGATCCTCCCTAACAACTAAGTGTGTTAATAGGAAAGCCGATTCACCAACCTTGGGTAACTGAAAACTGGTTGATAAAGGGATAGAAATCTCGTAACCAATTCCGTTGACTTCTAGAAGAATTGACGATGGCGTCTTTTCTTTAATGAGACCTATTAGAGATCCAATCATTTTGATGACGCTTCTATCTTGGCTTTAATAGGCTGAGAGTGTGCATGGCAGATTCCGACTGCGAGAGCATCCGATTCATCCAGTTTCAGTTTCACTTGCTTAATCGACAGTATCAATTTAACCATTTCCATGACTTGTTCTTTTTCTGCCTTTCCTGTTCCTACTGTGGACAGTTTAACCTCTCTTGGTGAATACTCGAAGATATTAATGTTTGATTCAAAACTTGCACAAATTGCAGCAGCCCTAGCATGTCCTAATTTTAGAGCGCTGCTTGCATTTTTATGGACAAAAACAGTCTCGATAGCCATTTGATCTGGCTTATGTTCTTTGATAATTTCTGCAAGCGATTCAAAGATTGTTTTAAGGCGATTATTGAAAGAGTCTTTCTTGGCATCTATAACGCCAGATGCAACATAAGAATTATTGGATCCATTAGAATCAATGATGCCATACCCTGTTTTAATTGAGCCTGGATCTATACCGATTATTCTCATATAGGTAGTATTGATCTAATCATTGACAGATGAAAGAATTTCATCAGAAAACTCTATATTTGAATGAACGTTTTGAACATCGTCAAGATCATCAAGGGTATCTAATAGTTTCATCATACTTTCTGCATGCTTTCTCTCGACTGACACCTCGGTCGAGGCTTTCATCACTAGCTGGTTAATATCTACATTTATACCGGCACCGACAATTGATTCCTTTACATCGATTAGATTTTGAGGAGTTGTTTCTATTCCTATTGATCCATCATCATTTATCTCGATATCCTCTGCTCCCGATTCTATGGCAAGCTCCATTAAACCGTCTGGGTCATTTGATTCATTTATTGATATATAACCTATTTGATCAAATAGATATGCAACCGATCCTTCCGTCCCTAAGTTGCCACCATGCTTGGTTAATGCGTGTCTTACTTCAGCTACTGTTCTATTTTTATTATCAGTCATGCACTCAATCAGTATTGCAACTCCTCCAGGTCCATAACCCTCGTATAGCACTTCCTCTAATGCGGTGCCCTCTTCTCCTCCGGCTCCCTTAGCAATGGCTCTATCTATGTTGTCCTTAGGCATGCTTTGAGACTTTGCATTATCTACTGCTGCTCTAAGTCTTGGGTTTGAAGAAATATCGGAGCCTCCGATTCTCGCAGCAACTGTGATCTCTCTGATAAGCTTTGTAAAGAGCTTACCTCTCTTCTTATCTTGTCTGCCTTTTCTATGCTGAATATTAGCCCACTTACTGTGACCTGCCATTTTTTACCTCATGAAATGCATCTAATAAAAGTATATCAACTCGAGTATCTTAACCAAAATGTTAGAAGAAAACTTTGGTATTGTATTCATTATGATTAAAAAGAATCTTCTAACAAAATTAGTATTAATATCTTTCCTAATCTTAAGTGGTCCAATATCAGCAGAAAGATTTCAAGATGGGCTTATCGATAAACTAAAAAGATCAATAACCGAAATCGGATTCAAAAAAGATCATATTATTAGTGATGATGGGGTGATGATTAATTACTACATCAAAGGGTCCGAAAAAAAGGCCTTGGTGTTTGTGCACGGCTATAGTTGCAGCAGTGAATACTGGTGGCCACAATTGGAATATTTCTCAAAAAACTATACAACAGTTGCTGTTGACCTTGCGGGTCATGGAGAGTCAGGATTAAATAGAAAAGAATACAGCATGGAAGCTTTTGGGGATGATGTTAAATCCGTTATTGAACATCTTGATCTTAATCAAGTAGTCCTAATAGGTCACTCAATGGGAGGGCCAGTTATTGTTAAGGCTGCTAGAAGTTTAGGGACGAAAACTCGCCTTATAATTGGCGTGGATACATTTCATGATTTAACTACAGAAGGTATAGGGGGTTTCGCTAGAATAGCTGTAAATACAATGTTTCAGCTTTTTTATGATTCAATGACTGAAGACAGTATCGATGATTTTTTCATTGAAAGAACAGACAACGATCTTGAAGAATGGATCAGGAATGATGCATTAAAAAGCCCAAAGAATATTTCTCAAGGCACGCTTGATGCTTTGCTTACAATGAATTACCCGGAAAGTTTAAGAAAGTTGTCTGTTCCAATGATTGCTCTAAATGCTAGGAGCTTCAGGGAAACAAAATTGGATTCAAATTTTGATACTTACAAAGATCTTCAAATTGAGTTCATGGAAGAGGTCGGTCATTTTATTATGCTCGAAAGACCAGATGAGTTTAATAAATGGTTAGAGTCTAAAATCTATGAGTAAATTAAAGGCTATTAATATAGTCAATACAATCGTCTGCTGATATGACTTCACCATATCTTCTTGAAATGTCTCGAAGATTATCACTATGCGGTCTGTCCTCTACGTCGCCAACGCAATCTTCTGGAACAAAAACTCTATAACCATGAGAAAAAGCGTCAATGACAGTGGCCCTTACACACCCACTGGTTACACAGCCAGTTATAATGACCGTGTCAACACCCTTTTTATGCAGGAATGTAGTCAATGGTGTGAGAAAAAACATTGAAGGAGCGTTTTTGCAAAAGTTAAAATCGTAATCAGGGTTATGCACCCTCGGATCCATTTCTGTACATGGATGACCATGATAAAATTCATCCCTTACTGCTTTCACTTTCCAGAGTGGCATATCTTCAAGGCTATCATAAGCCGTATAACAGGAGGCAATGGGGATATTATTGTTTCTAGCGACATTAAGAAGCTCGGCAGTTCTATTTGTGGCTTTATCGACCATAGGCATATCTCCATTAGGAAAAGATGGATCGGTGAATGCTAATTGAAGGTCAACCACTAAAATGGCAGGATTTTTACCAAATTCTATAGTTTCAGATGCATATCCTTTATTTTTATACTCTTCAGACATAGTTTATTAACCTCATTGATCTACAAAAGTAATTTGAACAATAAATGAGTATAAATGCCATTAAATCGATAAAAATTGAAAAATAAAAGTTTGGTATAAAATCAATTATCACAACACATAAATATTATACTTTTTTTAATGTATTTATTTATATTATTTATATAAATATATGATTAATATATATATTTTATATATTACTTATAGTTATATTAACCTCATTTTTGCTGTATATTTTGTGGTTTTATTCAACGATGATGATTTTGGTCAGCGATTTTAGAAACTTAGCTATGGTTATTAGAAAAGCGATAAAAGATAATAAAAAATATATCAATTCTTGGCTCCAATTCATTACATCTATCAATTAAATTGAAGATTTGAGTGTATTTAATATGGTGATTATTAGGTATATATCCTTAATAATCAGTTATTTATAGTAAATAACATTGATTATTATGAACTATTTAGTCCCCTACTCTATTTATGGGATTTTTGAATTATAAGTTATTGATATTATTGAAGATATTTAATTATAGACTTTACAAATCGCTCCATCTTCATCGCTCTCGAGCCTTTTATCAAGATAATAGCTCCTTGTGACTTGAAATATCTGTGCACGACACCTCTGGATTTAATAGAAGTCTCCCTCGTGAGCTCTAAATATGGAAAATCATCTACCTTATTCTCAATTTGTATGATTTTTTCTTTTTCCTTATCATTAAGTTCTTTGGTTACATTTTTGAATTTATCACCAACCAAAATCAGTTTTTTCAAATTATTTATTTCTAATGCATAAGTAATCACTTTCTTATGCTCTTCACTTGCATGATCTCCAAGATCGTACATGTCACCTAGTATAAGCATCCTCCCTCTTTCATCCTTCCAATCATTTATTGTTTTCATTGCTGATTGCATGGATGTTGGGTTTGCATTGTATGTATCGTCAATCACTAGGTAGTTACTTATTTTGTGAATATGAAATCTATTCTTTAAAGGATTTGTGAAGCCAGACAAGCTCTTCATGGACTCATCAATATTATATCCAAATTGCTCTAAAGCCAATGACGTTAAAACAGCATTTAAACAGTCATGCTCTATCGAAGCTTCAAATTTAATTTGCCTATCTGTATTCTCTGAATTCAATGAGATCTGATATTGATCATTTTGATCAGAATCTTTTTCGCACTTATAAAACCAGGCTGTATTGAGATTTAAATCATTCGAGTCATACAGCTTTATCTCATTTGATTCTTTCAACAGCTTATGATTCTTAGAGAGATTTTTGAATGCAGCTTCTATCACATTCCCGGATTTTTTAACTGCCTTAACTAGCTCTAACTTTGTTCGGATAATATTTTCAATGCTTTTAAATATTCCAACATGACTATTATTAATATTCGTGATAACAAGTTGATCAAATGAAAAATATTCAGCAATTTTCTGGAAATCTCCATCATGTCTAGCGCCACATTCTAGAACAAGATTTTCAGTGGAAGATGTACATCTAAGGATTGTGTAAGGAATTCCAAATTGATTATTTTCATTGCTTTTTGTAATGATTGTTTTTTTGCTATCCAAGACCTTTCCCATCATTTCCTTAACAGTTGTTTTCCCATTACTTCCGGTAATGGCAATTGTTATTGGGTTAACTTCCTTGTGGTGATGGCTTGCAATTTTAAGAAGTGCATCATAAGTATCTTTCACTAAAATAAATCTACCAAGTGTCTCTGGATTATCTGTGATTACTGCAATTGATCCATTATCTATTGCATCCTTACAAAAAATATCGCCATCAAAACTCTCGCCTTTGAGTGCCAAGTAAACTGCTCCATTCACCTCCTCTCTTGAATCAACAGTGATTCCTGTGAAGGACTCATTATTAGAAAAGAGTTCTCCGCCGATAACATCGGAAAGCGTTTTTAAATCATTTATACCTTCAATTGCAAACAAGATAATACCTCTAATGGTGCCCCGAAGAGGATTCGAACCTCTGACCTTCGGATTAGGAATCCGACGCTCTATCCTGCTGAGCTACCGGGGCCTGAATCAATTATAACACTTCTAATTTTTGCGATTTTTGCTATTGTTCCTCCATGAGTAAAAAGGCGCATAATAAATTGATAAAGATAGGTGATTCGCATGCTCCAGAGCTGAGTTCGATTGTCAGTCGTAATGGAATAATTTCCATCGATGTGCCAAAAAATCTCGATGTTTTTGATTGTTTCGCACAAACGGTTGTAGAACAACAACTCTCATACAAAGCAGCAAAAAGTATTTGGGCCAAAGTCACTAAATCGGCTAAAAATATGGATCTAGAGCTGATTGATTACTTTGATATGAAGAATTTCAAATTAATCAGAGAAAATGGCCTCTCACAAAATAAAATTAAATCGATAATGGGTGCGAAAGAAGCCATTCAGAATGGTGCTATATCAATGAAAATAATCCAAGAATTACCTTATAAAGAATATAAGGATTTAGTTAAGAGCCTATGGGGTTTTGGTGATTGGTCAGCTGAAATGATTGCCATTTTTTATCTTGGGAGAACTAATGTTTGGTCCGATGGTGACTTAATGTTAAAAAAAGGAATTAATGAAATCTGTGAAAAATCAAATATCACTCCTCAAGAATTAGTTGAGATGGTTGATCCTTTCCAGTCTTACTTGGCTCTTCACATCTGGCGACATAAAGATTGATTATTTTTTAAATACGAGAGAGGCATTTGTGCCTCCAAAGCCAAAGCTATTTGACATCACAGTCTCTAGCCCTGCATCCTCAATAAGATCCGTAACTATGTTGAATCCTTTTGCATTATCGTCGAGATTCTCAATATTAATTGATGGCGAAATAAAATCATGTTGAAGCATCAGGATGGTATAAATTGCTTCGTGGACTCCTGCAACACCAAGAGAATGTCCCGTCAATGATTTGGTTGACGTAATCCTTGGTGTGTCATCACCAAATACCTGTCTCACCGCTTCAAGCTCTCTCATATCACCCACGGGTGTGCTCGTTCCATGTGCGTTCAAATAATCAATTTCGCTATTATCCTGCATTGCTTGTTGCATGCATCTGATTGCGCCTTCCCCAGATGGTTGAACCATATCAAACCCATCTGATGTTGCTCCATATCCAACAAGTTCTCCATAGATATTAGCTCCCCTAGCAATCGCATGTTCGTATTCTTCTAATACAACAACACCGCCACCGCCTGAGATAACAAAGCCATCTCTATGGGTATCAAAAGGTCTGGAAGCAATTTTGGGGTTGTCATTGTATGAAGCTGATAATGCTTTCATCCCATCGAAGAATGATGCAAGAACCCAATGAACCTCGTCACCCGCTCCAGCAAAAATAATGTCTTGTTTGTCAAACTGAATCAGTTCTGCTGCATTCCCAATACAGTGAGCACTGGTTGCACACGCCGAGCTGATTGAATAATTAATACCTTTGACTTTAAATGCAGTACCTATCACTCCAGAATTACCGCTTGCCATAGAACGTGTTACAAGAAAAGGGCTTACTTTTCCTTTTTCTCTTAAGGAGTCAGCACCAGAGACAATGGTTTCTGGAGATCCTCCACCATTGCCCATAATCAATCCGGTTCTAATATCGCTAACCTGATCTTCAGAGAGGCCACTATCTTCCACTGCTTCTTTCATAGCAAGATAATTAAAACCAATTCCATCGCTCATGAAGCGTTTTAGTTTTCTATCGATATGTTCTGCTAAATCGAGCTTGATTGATCCAGCAACTCGACTCTTAAGGCCCATTTCCTCAAAGTCTTCCCTATAGTCGATTCCTGAAGCACCTTTCTTTAGGGATTCTAAAACTTCGCCTTTATTGTTCCCAATAGAACTAACAATTCCGATTCCGGTGATTACAACTCTTCTCATAATTATATCTCTGATAAATCAGTGAATAGGCCGACTCTAAGGTCTTGCCCTGTATAAATTATTTTATCATCGGCTTTAAGTGTTGCATCTGCTATACCCATGACGAGTTTAGAACGAATGACTCTCTTGATATGAAGATGATAGGTAATCAGCTTTGTTTTTTGTGTCACTTGGCCAGAAAATTTGATTTTTCCTCCACCCAATGCCCTGCCTCTTCCTTGACCTCCAGACCAGCCAAGAAAGAAACCTATGAGTTGCCACATGGCATCAACGCCAAGTGATCCAGGCATGACTGGGTCTTTGAAAAAATGGCAATCAAAAAACCATGCATCCTTTTTAATATCTAATTCTGCAATGATTTCTCCTTTGTCATATTCACCCCCTGTATCGCTGATATGGGTGATTCGATCAATCATTAGCATGGGTGGGAGAGGAAGCCTGGCATTGCCTGGGCCAAATAGTTTTTCTTTGGCGCAGTCCATCAGATCTTGCAGATTATATGAGTTCTTTCTTTCCATGGCGTTAATTTTAATCAAATATTGGAATCTTTAGTATATTTTTAAACGCCATAAGTCAGCTGAAGAGTTTTGACTTTACCAAACCAAGGTACGGTGACAATAAAGATCTGATCGTTACCGTTTAAAGAGTCTAAGTTGATATTTTTACTCCCTTGCAATTCAACAACAAGTTTAGATAAGTTCTCAGGATGAGAAACAATGAGAACGATTTGACCCGAATGATCGTCTTTAATCGATTGAATAAAATTCTCAACAATATTTTGATCAACAATGTTTATAGGTAAATCTAAAAGACGTGATATTGGTTGAGCAGTTTCCTGTGTTGCTCTATATGAGGTTGCATATATCGCATCTACACCAGAGACCACATCCACCGATGACAAGGCTGATGCCAGAGAGTTCGCTCTTTCCATACCTTGACTGCTTAGACCTGAATTTGAGTTTAAATCGGTCTCAAGCTCTGCATGCGTGGTAATAATGACCGTTGTTGTTACCTGAGATTCAAAGAACCAAGAGAGTAATACTGCGAAGCCTGTAAAGAGTAAAGCAAATACAATGCGTCTTAACTTTCGCTTCTTTCTTCTGGACTTATATTCGTCAATTCGATCAATCATCGCGTTCTCTATCATCTAAAACCGTATATTCTGCATCAATTATTGTCTCATCTGAATCCTTACTTTTCTCCTTCTTCATAAAGAAACCTCGTATGTAAAAACCAATGATCACCAATATTAAAAATCCAATAATAGTCATCAACACCAAACCACCAAAAATGATCGAAAGAACGAATATACCGAGTCCAAATAGGATGCCTAAAGCTCTGATGATTAAATCAATGGGTGACATATTTTATTGCGAAGTATATTTGATGTTGCATAAGAGGTTATTAAACTTTATATCATTTTAGTAGGCAACTATAGATAAAGAAGGCCATTTAAAAATCTTTAAAAAAATTAACAATATTTTATTGAATGTTCTCTTTTTGTTCTCTATTATCTAATTAACAAAAAATTGAGAAAAGAAATGTTAACTCCAAGCGAAACTAAAACCTTAAAATTCATTCAAAAGTACTGCATTGAGAAGGGCTGCTCACCTACCCTTACAGAAATTGCCGATGGAATCGGCATTAAATCCAGAGGCGTTGTGCATAGATACATTAAGTCTCTTGAGTCCCAGAAATTACTCAGCGTAGCATCCAATAGAAAAAGAGGTATATGCCTCAATCTGGAAGCCTATGAAAACCAATCTATTGCCCCTATTATTCCGCTATTGGGGCGTATAGCAGCGGGACAACCGATCGAAGCAATTGAGGATAGGCATGAAATTAACCTTGCGGACTTTATCATGGATCCCGATCGATTTGCCTTACAGGTAACTGGTGAATCAATGATGGATGCCGGTATCCTTGATGGAGACACAGTCATCATTAAGCATCAAAACACTGCAAACAATGGCGATATTATTGTCGCGCTTATCGATGGTCTTGAGGCAACACTGAAGCGATTTAAAAGACTTCCCAAAGGAATGATACTTTTAATTCCAGAAAATAAATCCATGGAAGCAATCGCGTATGAGGCTGAGCGCATACAAATACAAGGAGTGGTTGTTGGCCAACTTAGAAGCTACCAATAAAGATTCTTGGCCAAGAATCATTGCTCTGGTTGATATGAACTCTTTTTTTGCATCGATCGAGCAAATGGATTATCCCGAGTTGTATGGAAGGCCTGTTGGCGTTACAAATGGTCTGCAAGGGACTTGCATTATCACGTGTTCCTATGAGGCCCGTTCTTGGGGCATCAAAACTGGTATGCGGTTAAAAGAAGCTAGAAAATTGTGTCCAGATATCATTCAAAGACCCTCTAGACCCAAAAGATATGCGCAAATCTCTACTCGCGTCATGTCTGCACTCAAGGCCGTTACTCCGGATATAGAAATCTTCTCTGTTGATGAGGCATTCTTAGACCTAACCCACTGCAAGAAAATTATTCATTCACCAGAGCAAATAGCAAAAAGAATTCAAGATCTTGTATGCAATGTATCAGGAATATCATGTTCAGTTGGTATAAGCGGAGATAAAACAACTGCAAAATACGCTGCTAAACAAGACAAGCCTTACGGGATCACAATCATCTCTCCTCTTGATGCTGAGTCTAGATTGGAGAATACTCCAGTAGATCAATTGTGCGGCATTGGAAAAGGCATAAAAAGATTTCTCAATTCGCATGGGGTATATAAATGTGGCGATATGAAAAACATCCCGATCAGTGTTCTTGGTAAGCACTTTGGGCACCCGGGTCGAAGAATTTGGCTGATGGCTCAAGGCAAGGATCCTGAACAAATACAGACCGCTGTCGCTCCACCAAAATCAATAGGTCACGGAAAAGTTATGCCTCCAGATACTCGTGATAAAAGAGTCATTCTTACCTACTTACAGCACATGAGTGAAAAAGTAGGTGCCCGACTTAGAAAACATGACTTCAAATCTTCAGCATTTTTTATTGGATTAAAGTCTAAAAACGGTTGGATAGGGTCAAAACTGAAGCTCGCCTACTCTATTGATGATGGACTAAAGATCATGCAACTCGGGGAAAATATGATCAGAAATAGATGGCATGGAGAAGGCATTCACCAGATACAAGTCACTGCCCTCAATCCACAAAAATCAAACCAGCAAATTGATTTCCTGGAACAAGGCGAACATGCGAATATTGCTGTTAAAAATAGAGTCATAGATTCAATCAATGAGAAATATGGCAACCTAACGATCGCACCCAGTAACTTAATGAACAGGTCAAGCATGCCTGATGTAATTGCACCGGCTTGGAAACCATCCGGTCATAGACAAACAATACAATGACATGTGTGGCGGAGCTTCATATACGCATAAGGGTGATCACATGAGGGTGTATTTCCCAAATCCAAAAGCAAAACTTCCTGTCATCACGAAAGAAAGTGATACAAAACTGATACTTTGGGGGAGGCGTAAAGGGCAGCCAGGAAAACTCCCATTAGGAGGATGGGCAAGATTGGATTCTATTCATTCTGGAATATGGGACAGATGGTTTCCAAAACCTGTAAAAATACCTGTATTGAGCTTTATGGAAAAAGATCATGAGGGAAAAAGTCATTGGTTTGATTTAGTTAAAGGACAGTGGATACAAGGTTTAATAGCAGTAGAAAAACAAGAACAGAGACTATACGTAGTAACAATTGAACCGGAGCTTGAACACAGCATTCATGACCGATGGCCTAGGGTTATGAGTGGTTAGAGCAAGTTAATCTCGCTTTCGGTTTTGCCTTCTCCAATCTTCAGGATCTAAAAAATCACCGCTCCAAATACCTGCTCTATTAACCATGGCTTCTATCATCTCTTCTTCGTATCGAGTCGAATAGCGAATATAAGCAACTGCCATTCCGGTTCTGACCATTTCAGATTGCAAGTCGACGCCGTTTGCATAACAGATGCTTAGCGTTCTTCCATATTTATCCTCGCCTTCATCTGTGCATTCAACTTCATTTTTCCCAATCAGCTTTTTTAAAGCAGCGGTAGCCTTCTTTCCACAAGCCCAAATTTTTCCATTGGGTCTTTCGCAGTACTGAGTCAATCCATAGTAATAGGATTCAGGAGCATCAATGCCGCTAAATCTGATCTTCGTGTTGCCGATGGTAATGGTATCTCCATCAACAACGGTGGCTTTTCCCTTGATATAGATCTTATCTTTTCTCTCTTTTTGATTGGCTCGTTCATCTCCCAGAGTATCTTCACGATAGTCCTCTGCAAGATTCATGGGTATCTCGTCCGATTGAATTGGTGAGTCAGTCATGGGGATATCAAATGGATCCGGCTCATCATCAATTTCCTGAGCAATGATGTTAGATGCAAAGAATGAGATAACGAATAAAAAATACATTGATGGTTTGCTTATTTTCATAGATCTGGTCAATTGGGCATCCTTTTCTTGGTTAAATACTTACCTACTGTTTTGGTTAATATCTTCGGAATAACCATTGAGATTAAAGCAAAGAACTTATTTAACCAACCATTAATGATTAAATTTTTTCCGCTCATAACCGCTTCATATCCTTGCTCTGCTACCTTTTCTGAACTCATCCATAAAAAATCAGGTGTATTTGCAACCTCAGGCATATTTGCAGCAATATGAAATTCACTTCTGGTGAGTCCTGGACACAATGCCGTACAAAAAATGTTTTGATCCATGTATTCATAATGGATCCCTTCTGAGAGTTTGATTTGATAAATCTTTACAGGGCTGTAAAGACCGCCTCTATCTGCGGGAGGTATATAAGGAGCCAAGGATGCAACATTGATAATTCTTCCATACCGTCTATCGATCATTCCAGGCAAAAAGATATGTATCAGTTCTGTCACGGAACCAATCATCACCTGAATAAAATCGGAATGCTCATCCCATCTTACTTTTTCAAATGATTGTGGATTACCATAACCTGCATTATTAACCAGCGCATCAATGTGGATATTTTGCTCTTTGCAAAAGTTAAATATTTCTCTTGGTGCAACTTCATTGCTCAAGTCAGCTGAAATAATATGAATCTCTTGATTCTTTGTTGTTTGCAATAGATTGGCTTTGATTGCTTCCAATCTATCTGTTCTCCTTGCGGTCAATACAAGATTGAAACCATTCTTAAAAAATACCTCCGCAAATGATTTGCCAATCCCTGCTGAAGCACCAGTGATTAGAACAGTCTTGTTTTGATCACTCATTTCAATTCTTTATAAGATTGTAACCAATAAGGCATAGCGCAATGCCTAGTATCGCCTGAACCGAGATGTAAGTGAGCATTTTAAGATATTCTCCATTCTCTATGAAAACTTGGGAGTCCATAGCTATTGCTGAGAATGTTGTAAAACCCCCAAGGACTCCTATGGTGAGAAAAAAGAATAGTTGAGTTTGATCTCCCAATTTTTGTGTGAAATAACCGGAAAGCAATCCAATCAGAAAGCATCCAATCAAATTCACTAATATTGTTCCAATTGGCAATGAAGTAGCGAATGACCTCTCTATGGATGAACTGAGTAGAAACCTTAAAATGGTTCCAATAAAGCCTCCCAAACCGATAATCAGTGATGTATAGATTATTTGAGTCATCTTAAGTGAAACCTCATGAATCTTCCTTTATCAAATCTTTGATTTCTTGTTTCTGATTTTTTCTTTTGTATCTCTTTTTGGGCTCATGAATTTTCGAAATCGCATGAGCAGGTGATTTTTTTCTAGTTTTAACATTCTTCTTGTCCGTCATTTCATCTCACTAATCCATTCCGTAACAAGATCAATGGCCTCAATATGCATCAGCGATCTTCCTGATTCAGGCATCATGATGTCTGGTTCATTGGAAAGCATTCGAAATAAAAGGATCGATTCTTCAGGATGGCCCGGAACAATCGAGTAGCTTAGCCCCCCGCTTCCTCTTCCTGCAGCAACAGGTTTCTTGTATATGCCAAATTCTTCGTCATCAATTGATAAATACAAACCCGATGAACTTGCAGAGCCTTCTGGAGAATGGCAATGGCCACAGTTTATATCTAGATATGATCTTGCTCTATTGTCGATATCATAATTCTGATCAAATGCATCCACCATTAAATAATCTGAATACCTCTTTTCCTCTAGAAACCCCAGGGTTGTCCAATGACTAATTTGATTGGTCATTTCCTGATTCTGATAAGAAATCGCCTTATTGATGTTTCTTGGCTTAGGTCCTATAGGTTCTACAACATCATTCTTTAAATGACATTCTTTGCATTGATTCTTGTTCGGCGCTCTATACCTTATGCTAGCTGCATTTGAAGGAGTAATGACATCAGTCACTTCAATGGTCTTGCCGCCCAATGCCAAGTAAGCGTCTCCTCTCTCAATATCCCAAACATACGTCAATGCATCCCATCCATTTTTTTTATTAAGCAATAAACGAGTTTCAAGCAGTAGTGTCCCACCATCGATGTTTTGATAAGAAAAAGTTTTAATTAGTGCTGCACCGATCGGAAAATTAAAAACTTCTTCGCCATCATATTTTGCAGTTGCACCATCCGGTAGATAAACAAAACGGTGCTTATCCGTGTAGTCAGAGAAGAGTGATGTGATGAGCTCATAAGGGACCACATCATCGTTTGGGATTTGCCTTAATGGATCAGAAAAAAAATTAAATTCAGACAATGTCTTTGGTGTTTCATCAGAAAGAATCGCATCGTCATTTACTGCAAAAGTACTGCTTGAGAAGCATACCAAAATGAAACAACTCAGTAGGTTCTGCTTCATGTCTTCTTAGTCAATTATGACCGGGGTTAGCGGTGTTATTTTTCCAGAATATGCAGACTGATCCCGACTTAGTTGATTTGGCAACGAAAGCATGTATCTTATCGGATTCATTACAGCAAAACCTATCTCGCCATTATCTTTAATAATCAATTTATCTTCTTCGGGCTGTCCTAGAATCATTTGTTTTATGGGTAAAACACCGTCCCAGAAAACATCCGGCATATCCCCTTTTGATATCTCAAATAGGATGGATGCAATGTCCTTATCTAAGTCTGGGTTATTGCCTGATCGACTGATTGCATTGTTGTGTATTTGAACCGATTTAGGATGTGGGTAATATCCAGAATCACTAAAATCAACCGAGTCATCGTCATTGATGTAACTCACCACAGCAATGCCAACGGTTTCATGATCCTCAATTTGATTATTAAAGATCTCGACATTTGAATTTGCCATGATAATTATTCCTGTTCCACGAGGGACTTCCCCAACAATGTTCCCTTCGGGAGCGAAATTATCTGTGTTGTTATCCGATATTGAGTTATTAAAAACTCTGACATCATGCCCGCCTTGCTGTGGTAAACCAGGCAAATCAAAGACTAGTATTCCTCCTGTATTATTGACAGCTGTATTGTCGTAAACATCGGCATAATAAGAATTTTCAATCTCAATTCCTGCGACATTAAATTTTGCAATGGAGTTTCTAACGATAATATTCTCAGACTGACCGACATAGATACCTGCATCAGATGCTCCAATTGCAATGCAACCGTCTATAAGGACATTTTTTGACTCCACTGGATATAAGCCATAAGCCCCATTCGTTGACAAAGGTCCACCCGACCATTCAGTTCTAACATTGATAAATGATATTCCATCGCTGCCTTTAACTTTGATGGCATCTCCTTTTGTATCCAATACAGCAAAGTCTCTCAAAACGACATCATCAGAAGTAACCATGAGTCCTTGCGCACCTGATTTTTGCTCAGAAAAATCTAAGATGGTTTCTTCATGACCATTCCCTTGAATCGTAACACTATCAATATCCAAAGAGAGGCTGTCTTCAAGCTCATAAATGCCTGAAGTGAGCTGAACAATATCGCCAGGCTCTGCAAGAATTAGAGCCTCTTGTAGTCGCTCCTGAGAGTTTTTAGAAGGTGCAATGATGATCACTTCAGAATAAACATCCAATGACAATGCCAAAAAACATCCGATGATTAGAATCAAGAAATCCTTTCTCAAACATTTTACCATCCGCATGCCCTTCCCTCATTTTGATCATCCAGCCATTTTTTCAAAGGCTCATAATAATTTAACAATGATTTTCCACTGAGTGTTCGCTGACCAGTGATTTTCTCAAGAGCATCGGGCCAAGGCTCACTTTGACCAACAGCCAACATATTTCTCAAACGTAAACCCGCTTCCTTATTTCCATAAATAGAGCATTCATGTAAATCTCCATCAAACCCCATTGACTCACACAGTGCTTCATGAAACTGGTACTGCAATACCCTTGCAAGATAATATCTTGTATAAGGTGTATTACCAGGAATATGGTATTTTGCTCCGGGATCAAAAGCATCTGCTGGTCTCTCAATCGGAGATGCAACGCCTTGGTATTTCTCTCTCAGTTCCCACCAGTAGTCATTGAGTTGATCGTCACTCAGATTTCCATCAAAAACAGCCATTCTCCATTTATCAAGCATCAAGGTCCATGGCACAGCAACAACTCCTTCTAATGCTTGTTTCATTAGCAAACCAATCGCATTTTCCTTGCTTCTCTCAGCCTCTTCCTCGGATATAAAATCAATGTCTTTCAAATAACTTGGGGTGATTGACAAGGACAATAAATCTCCCACAGCCTCATGAAATCCATCATTTGCACCACTCTGAAAGACCTCAGGAAGGTCGGCATATGCCTGATAGTAAAAGATATGTCCAAGCTCATGATGAATGGTAATAAAGTCTTCTTCATTCTTTTGTATACACATTTTAATTCTAAGATCTTGTTTTTGACTGTCTATATCCCAAGCGCTCGCGTGACAAACAACATCTCTGTCTTTTGGTTTTACAAATAAAGATCGATCCCAGAAAGTATCCGTCAATGGATCAAAACCCAATGACAAAAAGAATGATTCAGCTATCTCGACCATTTCGACCTCTGATAGCTCTCTATCTAATATGATTTGAGTGAGATCTATTGAACTGGTGTCGTCAAAATCATAGACAATATCTGAGATATTACTCCAAGATTGAGCCCACATGTTGCCCAGCAAGTGAGCGGGTATAGGCTTATCGATAGGAACAATTTCATCTCCATAATAATCATTCAGCTCAGCCCTGACATGGCATTGCAAGCTTTCATAAAGTGGACGCATGTCTTCATAGACCTGATCAACAAGCAAAGAAAATTCCTCATTGGACATGTCGTATTTACTGAACCAGAGATCGGATAAACCACTAAATCCAAGATCACTTGATCCTTGGTTTCCAATTTCAACCATTCTTAAGTACTTGTCCTTCATGGGTGGGCTGATTTGCCTCCAACCGCTCCATGCTTTCAAAAGCTCATCGGGATCTCTTGAGTTATCAATAATTGACTCAAATGCTTCTAAGTCATAGCAGTCATCTTCCCTAAAACAATGTTTGCCCGTGCCGTACATGGCTTCAAGTTCAGTCATAATCTGAGAGAGTTCACCGGCAAGATCTTCATCGAGTGGAGGTGGCATAACAAAACCATTCTTGATTAAATTAAGGGCTCTTCGATCCAAAGGATCAAGGTCTAAACCGTCAAATGATGCAGCTGTTCTAGCAGACTCTAAGGCATCAAGGGTGTATCTCTTTGAATAATCTGCAGCGATCACTTGGGAATCATGGCTGATAAAGTTTGATGCTATCCAAAAAGCTGAAGATATGACAGGACCATCTTGAGTGTATTTCTTCTCGTACTCAGAAAGGAAGACCTTAACGTCATCTTCTGAAAGGTTACTTCCTTGATCATTGGAACAACCAACAATGAAAGCAAGAATGCATATGCTTAAAAATATTTTTTTCATACAAAGATTATAACTATTTTAAGAAGATTTAGATAAGTGATCAGAATAGATCTGTTTCATTGGTGTAAGTAACCTTATCAAACTCATTTTCCTGATTAATGGTAATTATGATTGGTGAACAACAAACAAAACAATCTTCAGTATATTTTTGTTCACTAATTGAGGCATCAATTACGATCGTAATTATTTCACCACAGTTCGGGCAACTAATTTGGTATTCTTCAAGAAGGCTCATTGATGCTTTTGAAAAACCTATATTTTTGATGTTATCTCAATCCCAAATATTCTTGGATGAGCATAATTACCGAACCTACCGCCGTTCGATGCTGAATTTAGAAACCCAGTAAGATATTCCTCATTACTGAGGTTTTTTACAAAGAATTTGAAACTCAGATCATCTGCTGAATTCTTCCAGAGAAAATTTAAGTTAAACACTGAATATGAATCTTGTGCATAGTCATTAAATTCAGTGAAATGTGTTTTTGATCTAAAGGCAGAATCAAGCTGTAAGATCAATGATCCCTTTGAAAATTCTTTTGTATAACGCAAACCTAAATTCAAGCTATTTTTTGGAGAATGGTTTAAATAGTTGCCCTTAAGCTGTTGAAATCCTAGTTGAGGATTTAACCCATTGAGGTTCACAAAATCATCGTAAACAGCATCTAAATAAGAGTATGCTAATTTCAGGTTAAATGCCTTATTAAAATCGTGGTTTAATTCTATTTCCAAACCATCTACAGAAGCTAATCCTGCGTTCTTGGTAACAGTTTGTGTGCCAATCACCTGAATCACCTGAAAATTTGTATAGTCATAGTTAAATATTGATGCATTAAGTTTTGTCTTTCCAGAGTTGAAAAATCCCTTGATACCAAATTCAAATGCGTCAACCTCCTCAGGCTTGTAAGGATCAGAACATTCATACGTAGCAATCCCTCCTGCTTTAAAGCCCTCAGAGTATGAAAAATATGCGTTGAATCTTTCATCCAAAGCTCTTTTGATCACAAATCTGGATGTATCTGATTCAAAATTTTGCTCTATGCTTCTGTCACAGGTTGTTGAAACAGGAATAAACTGACCAAGATCAAGAAAAACACGATTTAGTTGTATGCTAGTGAATTCATCCCTTGTTCTCCTTAGACCCATACTTATCTCGGTTTTTTGATCCAAGTCAAATGTAGCATCTATAAAGATTGCTTTAGACAAAGTATCAATTGCCTTATGATCCCACTCTAGTTTTCCAGGAACTGGGAATCCGAATATCGGTAATGGTAAATCGAATAATGTTTTTCGATTTGTTTCATCATCCATAAAGAAAGTGCCAAAAATCCAATTACTATTTCCATAATCAAAACTCCAATTGAATTCTTGTGTAATTGTCTTGGTTGATGAAGTGTCAAAAGTATCGTAAAGATTAACTGCAGTGGCATCTCTGTCCATACTGAATTCATTAAAATAATTCTGATGAGAAGAGATGGATTTAATTAAACCTAATCTTGTTTGGTAATTGACAGTTAGTGCAAATACGTCGTAATCCCTTTTTGAATTGTTACCATGAATGCTCTCGGAATCAGGTGTGAGATAAACTTCATTTGGATTTAAACTAATTGGCACGCCAATAATTTGAGGGGTATCCACTAGAAAAGCGAAGGGTATTCGATTATCCGTAATAAACTGGAAGATATTATTCGGTCCTTCAAGATTTGTTTTCGCTAAGATTATTTCTGTGCTGAGATCATCATTTATGCTTGATGATAGCTTTAGTCTAGCCGAAGATCTGTCAGATTTGTTTACATCATCACATCCGATTGTCAGACACTTGACGAAACCATCGCCTTGATTGCTACTACTTAAAGCAAGTCTATATTTTGTTTTTTCAGTCAATTTATCACTATGAACAATCTCAGCTTTTAATTGATTATAAGAAGCATATCCAATCTTAAGATAACCCTCTCTTTCTTTGGTTGGCGCAGCTGTTATAAAACTTACAACTCCGCCATTTGAGTTTCTTCCATATAGAGTGCCTTGAGGACCTCTGATAACCTCAATTCTTTCCAAATCAATCTCACCCAATATTGATGAAGTTGATCTTGACTGATAAACGCCATCTATACTGACTGAAACGCCAGGAGCATTGTTGAAGCCAGATACACCTCTGATCGTGATGTATGGTTCACCAAATATAGAAGTGTAGCTCATGCTAGGAACCTGATACTTTATATCTTGAGGTCCGATCACAGCTTTTAAATTAATCTCACTTGATTCCATTGTAGAAACCGAAGCAGGAGTTTCACTGAGCAGATTACTTCTTTTCATAGAGGTAACTACGATCTCTTCTATTGGCGATTGACTGTGAGCATAGCTAACAAAAGTGGATACGATTATCGCTGTAATTATATTTAGGCTTCTCATTGATTTTTCCTGAAAAAAAGCCCGAAAAATTCGGGCTTTTTTTTTATTTGATAACTAACTTAATCGTTATCGCTTATCGCAGCTACATAGATTGCTAACCCAAAGGCGATTTTATTAATAAAATCAGCAAGGTTATAAATCAAGTTTGAATTGGCCATATCTGGCGCGTCACCCATTCCAAGCATATAGCCAACTGGATAGATGGCCCATCCAACCGTGACAATCCATCTAATGGTATTAAAAGCAGATTGTGCAGCGGCATTACCACTTCCAGCATTGAGCTTTCCTGCTTCGCCGAAAAAGACTTCGTAGATGATTAACAACCATCCAGCCATTCCTATAATAAAGCATATCAAAGCATTGGAGCCTGTTTCACCAAGGAAGCCAGCAATCAACATTACGAGTGAATAGACAAGTAATTTCCAAAAAACATTGCTGCCAACATTCGTGCATACCCTCAAGATTAAATAAAATTCTATAATTTGCAGCGGAACTGTAATTAACCAATCAATGTATCTGAATACTGTTGGTGAACCCTGAGTTTCTACCCATACTCCTCTCATATAGAGGTAATGCCAGAAGGCTATTCCTGTTACGAGACCAGCAACAGACAATGATGTTTTCCATTTGCCTTGAACGTTATCTCTTTCAACAAAAAAGAAAACTGTTGCAGCTAGCATTGCTGCAGTTACAAGCCAAAATGAGATTCCAGTGATATCGTCCGTACTTAAATCAGCTGCATAGGTCGGCATACTGACAAATGAAACTAGAACTAGTAAATATTTCATATGCACTCCTTATTTGTACATTTTGTTACATTTCGTAAAAAATAGTATTTAAGGATTTGTTGTTTGTAAATACTTTTTGATTTGTTTTTTCGAAAAAAAACTTGATTCTGGCGGAGAGGGAGGGATTCGAACCCCCGGACGGTTTAACCCGTCAACGGTTTTCAAGACCGCCGCATTCGACCGCTCTGCCACCTCTCCATTAGATTTAGATAAGTATTCTATAGAGAATCATAAGGTTTTAAAACAATAAATAGAAAGCCTGAGTGATGTTTATTCGCAACTTGATATAATAGAGTAATAAATACAACATAAAGCAATATGCTCAGTTCAAATCAAATTTCAATAAGCCCATGGTTGTAGTTCAAAAAAGCGTTGCTCACCCGTGGATGTGCGATGTTTTAGGTCATATGACGACTCGTCATTACGTTGCAATGTTTGATGATGCAGCATATCACATGCTTTATGAAGTCTTTGGATGGACGGGTTCAAGCGACGATGACAATAAAATCGCATGGGCAGATGTTAATCACACGATTGATTATAAGTCTGAAGTCTCTGCAGGCGATATACTTGAGATTGAGGCTAAACTAACAAAAATAGGCAATAAATCGATCACAATATACTACGAAATGAGAAATCTTGGAAAAAATGAAGTGGCTGCTTCACTTCAAGTTATTTCTGTTCTTTTTGATCTAGAGTTAAGAGAGTCCGTTAAAATCTCAGAGGAATTAAAACAACTCGCATCTAAACATTTAGATAAAAACTAAAAGGACAACTTGAAGACATTGGCTCATGCTGATCAGGCCTATGAATACCAGGAGTGTTTTCCAAATTGATTTGGTTTGACTTGTGTTCTGTGCTCATAAAAGTATTCAAACCCACTCATAACATTATCCAAGTATTTTTGAAGCTGCTTTCTGATAAAAAGGTTCCAAGCAAACCAACTTATGACTGCATTCTTATATGGTAGTTTGGGGTTAACCTGAATACTTAATACCGTTCTCTTATCAACCTCATAAACTCTCCAATTCACGATGGTATCTCTTTTTCTTGCTCCAATCTTAAGATCATAGCCATCGTCGTTCCAGTTAAAGAATTCGCGAGTATACTTGAGTCCATTTAGATAAGTGATTTCATCTATGGATCCATCGCCTGGCCATTTTAGAGCAATATTCGAATAGCAATACGGGTGAAACTGCTCAAGATTTCCCGGTCTTCTAATGATTTCCAAGATCTCATCTTTGGAGCATTCAAAGTTTGATTCTGCTCTAATGTATCGAATATCTAATCCCTGTCTGATAACTGATTTGGTGAAAGCAAGTAGTGAGAAACAAACCACTCCTCTCCTCTATTGATGCTAAAGAATTCTGAACATGCAATATAAAATAATCTCCACCTGTAAAAATGGATCGATGGTTTTTGATAATGATTCTTAAAGATACTGATGATCTTTTCCTTTTTTTGATCATGAATTTTGAGCCATTCATCAAGAGTTCTTGTGTATTGTGCACCATTAACTCTCCATATTTTCTTTACATCGAATGCATCGAAATAAGAAAAAATATCATTTGATGGCATTATTCCGCCTCTAAAAAAATTGCGTGTCATCCAATCTTTTTCGCCGGATTCCTCATACAGGTATGCCGTTTCTTTATGGCAGAAGATATGAATAAAAAGCAATCCATCTGGTTTGAGAAAATGTTTAACTTTTTCCAAAAGGTCTTTGTAGTTTCTCATATGCTCAAACATCTCAATGGAGACAACGCGATCAAATTCTTTTTCTAAACTCAATGAATTTACATCTTGCACTTCAGGATGAATATTTTTGAGATTTTTTTCTTTTGCTATATTTTCTATGTGTTCGATCTGATCCTTTGAGTTGCTCACACAATAAATATTGCAATTGGGAAATCGCTCTGCGAGAAACAAAGATAAACTTCCCCATCCGCATCCTAGGTCAAGAATTGTTTGACCGTCTTCTATTTGTGCTCTGTCTAAATACAATTCCATCATCTCAATTTCTGCCTCCCCCAGTGTTGTGGTCTCATCATCAAACAAACAACATGAATATTTGAGTCTGGGTCCGAGCACCGCTTTGAAATAGTCTGCTGGGACCTCGTAGTGTTGCTCATTGGCATCTATGGTATTTTCAGCAATTGGTCCTCTGTTTAAGCCATCAATCACCGATTTCTTCTTGTCTTCGCTCATTGCTTCAGTGAGTCGTGAGAGACTGAATTGCTTAATAAAGAGCCTAAGCAATGAATCGGGAACCAATCCACGTTCTGCAAGATAAATTCCAAATGAAACCATTTTTATTGTGCTCCCATGGGATTAATAATTGGAATCCAATCTATGACTTCTGCGACATTGCTTGTCTGGGTTTGAGCGCCCATTTCATTCTCAAATAAGAGGTTTCTATTGAGGTTGTATTTTCTCGCAATGACCCTAAGAACAGTTGTTGAGGCAAAAAGAGCTTTGCCTTCATAGGCGCCCTCCTTGATGATATTAGTTCCAGATTCTACCTCTAGAGGATCTTTTAGAAATGCCGAAGTTAAATCTCCAGTGGATTTGTATCTCATGCATTTTCTTTTATTGATTTTATTTTGAGTATTCAAATTACAAACCGAATCATCTCTGATGATCTCTCTGGTTTCAGAATCATTGGAAAGAATGACAAAGAACGGAAAATCATTTTCCAATGACAGTTCTGCAGATCTCAAAAGGGAATAATCAACAACCTTTTGTGCTTCAGCATCAGACCTGTTTATCCACTGAGAGCCTTCATAGACAACCCTGTAGTGATTTGCTCCAACGTCAATAAGCTCTTCCTTGTAACCGTCGATGATGCTCTGGTTAAGATTGCCAGTTGAAGAACAAGCAAGAATCATCAAAGTTGACGCAATGCTTAGTATATTTCTAATGCGATATTTCATTTTAGGTTTCTTTTTTCTCGTATCTTCCGGGTGCGAGTGTATTTTCCAATAACCGAATAAACCAATATGGAGTCGCCTTCAATAGAAATACCAAAATTTTATAGGTTTTTGTTGGCACACATATGGGCTTGCCCTTAAACATGGCATCCACTCCTTCTTTTGCGATTCTCTCCGCACTAAATTTCATAAATGAAGGGACATCGTCCATCATCTTTTGAACATTACTGGCTGTGTGAAAATTTGTCACAGTAAAACCAGGGCACACCGAGGTAGATGTGATCCCAACATGGTTGTAACTGGAGTTCATTGCGTCACTGAATCTGTTCATGAAGCTTTTGATTGGGCCATACAGAACCTGAATTGCAGAAGGGGGCGCAAATGCTGCAACGGAAGAAACGATCATGATTTTACCTTTGCGCACCTCGATCATGTCTCTGACAAATAGTTTAGTAAGACTGATCACAGACGTCGCTAGAACACGTATGAATTTCTCTTCGTCTTCCAAAGATGTCACATGAAATGGCGTTGCTATGCCATACCCCGCATTGTTTACGAGAATCTCAATGTTGTATTCTCTTTCTTTTGTGGTTTGATAAATATGCCTTACAGACTCTTTATTGGCCAAGTCACTGGAAATGTAATCGGATGTAATCCCAAATTCTTCTGATAACTGCTTGCAGCAATCCTGCAGATTCTGTTCATTTCTAGAAACCAGAACTATGTTGTATCCTCTGCACGCAAGATCTTTTGCAATTTCGAAACCGATGCCAGATGAACCACCTGTGATTAGTGCGAATGAATTAGTCATAATTTAACAACCTCGTCTTTAATTTTGCTCGTATTAAGTCATGGAATCAACCAGGATGCTTGATGCTTCCCGGTCGTCCAATTGTGAATGGCTCTTCGGTGACCGCTCTTTTTTAGGTACAAGAATTCCATCGATTCAAACTGGAATACAAGCACACAAAAATTTTGAAATCCATCATTAGACTCAAGATTAAATGTCGAAGGATCATATTTAAAGGGATCTTCAATTTTTGTACCCGGAGGGCCACCGACAAAATAACACTCTTTTGACATTTCTTGCGATAGAGCCCAGGAACCTTTTGTCACCTCGTCCTTATGATGAAGGTTTATCTTTCCATCAAACCTTATTTGGATCTTTAAACTTGGATCATAACCATGAACCGATGCATGAGAGTCTTTCTTAATTTGCTCTAGCTTTATTGACCTGAAATCAGTATGAAATCTGATCAACCTTTTTTCTGGATCAAATTCTCTTAAAACCATTGTACGAGTTGAAACCCTTTTGCCATCGAAGGTTGATAACGTCGGGGTATGGAAAAGAGTGTGCCTATCTTTTGATGCAATCTCCAAAATATGAAATGCAGAGTCCAACGTCTGATCAAGCTCTATATATTCCTCGGGTAAGGATAAGAGCCCTGTGGATTTTTCATTCGGTTTCTTTTGGATCATTATCAAAAATTTTAAGTACAATACTCTGATTATATTTGATTTAAATTACTATGAGTGAAAATGATTACCCAAAGGTCGGTGGAAGATCAGCAAAAATAGCGCTGGTTCTTCTGGTCATTGTTTACATATTTAATTTTGTAGACAGGCAAATACTTTCGGTCCTTGCAGAAGAAATTAAGGCTGATCTGAATATCACTGACAGTGATTTGGGTTTTCTTTTTGGCACCGCATTTGCAGTTTTTTATTCAATTTTTGGAATTCCGCTTGGAAGATTGGCAGACACTTGGTCTAGAAAAAATTTACTAAGCATTGGTCTGGCGCTTTGGAGCTTGATGACTGCATTATCGGGTACAGCAAAATCATTGACTGCATTATCGGTTTATCGAATTGGTGTGGGCATTGGTGAATCGACAGCCAGCCCTTCCTCCTATTCAATCCTTTCGGATTATTTTTCTCCTAAAGTCCGATCAACCATTCTATCGATCTATTCGAGTGGCGTTTATCTTGGTGCAGGCATTGGTCTTTTTCTTGGTGGCTGGATTGTTGAGCTCTGGACGGAAGCATACCCAGATCCTAGTCTCGCTCCTCTGTCCCTCAAAGGATGGCAAGCTGCATTTGTACTGGTTGGATTACCCGGTGTCCTGCTTGCATTCCTTACATGGCAAATAAAAGAACCCAAAAGAGGTGGAAGCGAAGGAATAGAATCGATCATTACCACTGATCCATTGACTGCATTAAAAGATGAATTCATTGGAATCTCACCATTTGTTATCTTTTCTGCAGATAATCGACTCAGAGCCACCGCAATCAACTTACTCATGGCATCTCTGATCAGCTCTTTGTGTTTTGCACTCTATAAACTGACAGGCGATCTGATTCAGTGGCTTGCATTCGGATTGGGGGCATATATTTTGAGTTGCTGGATTCACGGACTCAAATTCAGAGATCCAGTTACATTTGCTTTATTATTTAAAACAAAATCTCTCATATTTACAGTTGTCGGATTTCCATTCATATCATTCGTAACCTATTCAATTGCAGCATTTGGGCCAGCTTTTTACATGCGAAATTTTGGGATTACCGAGGGTGAAGTTGCAACAATTCTCGGACTAATTACAGCGGTATTCGGAACATTGGGCGTGGTTATTGGAGGATATATTGGGGATCGATTAAGAGAGAAGTATGTCAATGGAAGGCTTTATGTAGGTTTTGGGTTGATCGTACTTGCTGTGCCAATGGCAATGGGAATGTTGTTCACAGAGAGTCTTTTAATGTCCTATGTCTACTATTCACTCTTTCAGATTGCCACTCCGATGTGGGTTGGAATTGCACCAACAACTGTTTCTGATTTAGTGCTTCCAAGAATGAGAGGCGTTGCAGGGGCCTACTACATTCTAATGGTCAGTATGCTGGGGCTTGCACTTGGTCCTTACACTATTGGATATATCAGTGACTACTTCTTTTCTCTTGGATATTCCGATGCCGTTTCACTCAAGTATGCATTGGCCTGGGGTCAGTCTGCACTTTTGATAACTGTGATTGCTCTTATAGGTGCTTGTTACTATCTACCCAAAGAAGAACCGACAAAATTGGATAGAGCAAGAAAGCTGGGTGAATCTATTTAATATCTAATTCGGATCATAAATAGCCCAGATCTTTACTACTCCTTCAGGAACTATGAATCTTCCCTTGGATCCTGTTCGAACGATCATTCCTTGCCCTGGGTTAATTTCATGAGAATTACCATTTTCATCAGTCATAATTATCTGGCCTTCGATTACATACATAAATTCATCATAGGACCAATCCGATGGAATATTGGCTTTACTGGATTCCCAAAACCCTAAAGAAAAAGATTCATCCTTATTATTAAATGTCTGCTCTTCCTTTGTTTTGAGACCATCTTGCATACTGAATTCTTTCTTAGACATGGATGAAAGAATTTTTTGAGAGTTATAGTGTGTTCTTGCATCTTTATAGATATCTCTATCAGGATCAATAGTGGTCTTCACAAGTCCATCATAGAAATAGATGGCCTCTACATCTTCTGAAATTTCAAATGAACCCATCCATCCTTTTGGTATCAAGAAACCTTCGCCTGAAACGAATTTATTAGACTCCCCAAAAGTTGTCTTTGTCTTTATTTCTCCAGACTTAAGTAAAAAGAAGACATTATAAGGATAAGGTGTATTAATCTCTTCAGAACCGGCTTTTGATTTCCACAGGCCAATACTAAAATTACCATCCTCACTAACAAAAAGTTCGAGATCAGCAGAATCCCATAAGCCATACCCCGAATCGTATTCTTCATATGGCATTGATTTAAGCCTATCAATGGATGATTCATCAATCAGCTCTAACCCATGAAGACCCGATGAAATGCATAAACTTAAAGCAATTGTTGATTGGAAAAATGTTTTGATATAAATACTCACTTATTTCTTTATTTTTAATCTTATATCAAAATCATCAATTGGATATATAGTGTGCTGTTCATTAACTGTTTTAAGCTTATCTAGAAGTGTCTTAGGCATATCGGATGCTTTTCTAGACTTCATATCCACATGGATAACGAGTGTTTCAGAAATGGCCGATAGTTTTTTATCTTTATTTAGTAAAACACCAACTATGTGTATTAACTTTTTATTAAAGTCATGAATCCTAAAATTTGATATTACATCTTCTCCTTCCAAGAATTCATGCATATATCTCAGACTGTCTTCAATTGCAAAGCAAGAATATCCCATTTGCAAATAATCCTCATCGAATCCAATTTCTTCGAAAAGATTTCTCGAGTTCTCATCAAAAGCTTGCAGGTAATAAGCCACATTCATATGTCCGTTTTGATCGCACATGTCATGCGAAACAGAAAATGTTGGGGCTACATATGGAAAGATATTCTCAAAATCAGTCATAAAAAAATCCTAAGTTCTATTTTTTACATACATGTTAATCTTTGCCCTGAAGACAACTTGATCATTGAGGTCTTTAATTTCTACTGGAACAACTATGGTGCCTTCCTGATTCCAATCAATTTCAGATCCGTCTGAAACAGCAATTAAGTTTGTTTCTGCTTTTTTTAGATATTCAACAGTCATGCCTGATGGAATCCATTGTTTGTCTCTTGGCAATGATGCTTCTATCATCAAACCTCCAGATAGCTCTGCCATGTTGCACATGGCTATTGCGTGAACGGTTTTAATATGATTTGTAACAGACCTTCTCTTCTTGAGTCGGACCTCACATCTGTTTTTCTTTAATTCAGTAATTTGCGACCGAATGGAGAAAAAATATGGGGCATTCATGCAGACCATGAATGTAAATATTCTGTTGCCAAACGGAATCCCTTTTAACTTTTCGAATAAATCTAAAATTTTCATCTTGTCATTGCCTCCTAAGAACGTGATTATAGTGAGATGAGTAATCAATCCAAGTTACTTCTTTTGGCATCTATTATAGGCACATTTCTAGCCATCTATTCAATCATGGAAACCAATAAAAATTTCTCCTCACTTCCTGACAATATTATTGCAACTGTCAATGACAAAATCATACCCAGTGATAAATATCAAACCGTCATTAATTTGATTCAAAATGACAAACGAGATGAATTGACAAAAGCTGATCGGGAAATGGCATTAGATCGAATTATAGAGGAAGAGCTTTTGGTTCAATATGCCTATAAAAATGGATTCTTGGAAGCAGATGATCTTTTGAGAAAAAGCATTGTCAGATCAGTGGTTGATTCAATAGTAGAGCAGTCATTATCGGTAGTGCCAGCAGAGCAGGATCTACTGAAATTCTATGAAGCCAATCGACAAATCTTTGCAACCGATGAAAAGTATCGAATTGTGATCCTCTCCTCCAAGAATCAGTCAGATATCGATGAGGGCAAAGTAATTTGGCAAAGTAACTATGATTTAAGCTTATTGAGACAGGTATTTAAAAGCATTGACCGATTGGATATTCCTACTGGATTTATTTCAACAATCAGGTTAGGAACCCTTGTTGGCCCCTTGCTAAGGGACAAGGTTTTGTCTCTGCAAGTGGGTGAGACAAGCGAAACATTGAAGACAATCTATGGATACTCGATTGTTACATTGGTTGATAAGAAGGATCGAGTTATCCCAGAGTTCAAAGAAATTAGTGAAATTGTATTGCAGGAATACAAAAGACAACAACGCGAGGAGATACTTGAAGAATTATTGAAAGATTTAAAAAGGCAATCTGATATTAAAATCAATGAGGGTTATACAAATTAATCATCAATGAGTATTTTTAGGGCAATATTCATAGCATCGTTAATCTTTTTATCTTTTCAGGATCTTTCGTTCGCTCACACAAAAAGTGTGTCGTACTCAACTTGGACAATCCAAGAAGATCAGGCGATTCTTGATTTCACAGTCTCCTCTAGAGAAGTAACAAAATTAAAGGAATATCAATTAAATTACCCGGATTTAGAGAAAAGCATAACAAGTCATTTGGTTAAAAATATTACATCGGAGCAGATTCTTCCTAGTCCCTCTGTGAATATTCTCAATACAGAAATCGGGACAACAGGAATTTCTCTTAAATTTGATATAAATCGGGTTGATGATTTTATTATCGATATGAATGTATTTTTTGATCAAATTCCAAGTCATATTCACTATGCAAAAATTAGTCAAATAGAATATAAAAAGACTATAGCACTCAATCAAAATAGTCATGAGATAGTTATTTTGAATAATGAGAGCGAAATAATAAAGCCAGTGTCTTTGGATTCATTTAAACAGCATCTTGGACTTGGCTTTACTCACATTCTTGAGGGGATTGATCATTTACTTTTTTTACTCGCTTTACTTATTTTGTGCAACTCGCTTAAAAGTCTTATTTTTGCTGCGACAGGATTTACCATCGGTCACAGTTTAACCCTAGCACTTGCTGCTTCAAACATGGTCATTCCTCAAGTCAATATAATTGAATCATTGATTGGATGGACAATTGTCCTCGCAAGCATTGAATCGCTGAATCTTCCAAAAAATGAGCTCAAAAAAATACAGTGGGGCATTTCACTCATAATAATCATGTCATTCATCTTCAGTGCTTCTAATATGATTAATCTGAGTGGTGGTTTTGTTCTTGGGATTGGACTTCTATCACTGGCAATACTGAGATTGAATGAAGATGTCGAACAAGCAAATAAACTGAGGCCAATGCTGGCGATTATTTTTGGCACCATCCATGGATTTGGATTTGCAAACATTCTCAATGAAATCAGTTTGGATAGAACAAATTTTTTAGTTTCACTTTTGGGATTTAATATTGGCGTTGAGATTGGTCAAATACTGGTTCTTTTGATCATGTGGTTCGTTATGTCTTTTCTCGTGAAAAGTATTATGGCTGAAAACATGA